>ENA-UOOM01000532-UOOM01000532.1-fermentation-metagenome-genome-assembly--contig:-NODE-532-length-42829-cov-9.105695_pt1 | contig 42829 bp, 34 predicted proteins | sample MGYA00245781_ERZ724031 | MGnify/ENA primary metagenome ERZ724031 (study PRJEB28704, sample SAMN03018317) | fermentation metagenome | biome: anthropogenic terrestrial biome; feature: soil; material... | reverse complement strand
TAGCCGACCGGAACATGTTGGAACAAATGCTGATCAATCTTCTGAAAAACGCCAGCGAAGCAACCGTTTCACAAGTTTCTCCGCTTATTACGGTAAAAGCAGAACAGGTAGGAAATATCGTTCAAGTTACCGTATCCGATAATGGGTCGGGCATCGCCTCACAAGCATTAGACAAAATATTCATTCCTTTTTATACGACCAAGCAAGGCGGATCGGGAATAGGACTAAGCCTCACTCGCCAGATGATGATTCGCCATAAAGGGACTATTTCGGTAAAGTCAGATGAAACAGGGAGTGCTTTCACGCTATCTTTTCCCTCGGGAAGATAACGCCGTACTTTTAGAGACCTCCCTTAATTAGAATCATCTCGGTAAGAAATTAGAATTGAAGAATTCGCCTTTTCATCCGCTAAAAATCGTGAATATTCGTCTACAAATATATCTTTCCACAAGGTAGAAATATCAAAATCTCATTTCAACAATCTGCATTTTTCTCAAGTTATTTACGGAATATAAAGTTTATTTGCTACTTTTGCATCAAACCTTAGCAGGTTTTAAGTTTTAGATTTCATATTGGTCCTTACCTCTTTTTAGAAATAAAATAGGAAAAGTAATAATCCTTGTTTTTATATAAAGATAAATTAACTGGTATATTTTTCAAATTTTGACAATAATGAGCGTAATAAATTCCACTTGGCAACAATTTTTAGAGAATGGAGATGAAACAACCTTTTCCGTTCTTTATAATTGTTATGTGGAAGATATGTATTCTTATGGAATTAGTCTGGGCTTTCAAAAAGAAATTTGCAAAGATGCTGTTCAGGATGTCTTTTATAAATTATATATTTCAAGAAAAGAACTTTGCCATATAACCAACGGAGCAGCTTATATATTTAAATCGTATAAGCATAGGCTTATAGATATAGCCCATAAAAATATTAAAAACGAACCGGTTCCCATACCGGACTCTTTTATTACGGATATCACGGTACTCGATAATCTTATAGATACCGAAAAAGCGATTATACTGAAAAAAAAAGTAGAGGAACTATTAGGCAATCTAACCCCTCGCCAACGCGAAGCAGTATATCTGCGCTATATGATGGAGTTGGAATACGAAGAAATTAGCGAAATATTAAATATCAGCCCTGAATCTGTTCGTAAATTGGTTTACCGCTCTATGGAGAAATTGCGTGAATACGCAACAAAGGAATGCATATCCCCTTTAATCTGGATTATTTTATTTACTTTTCGTCAGTAATTACGATCAATACCTTTCAAACTGCAAAGCCAATCGCGATAGAGCAGTCACTTTTTCAACAAATAATCCACCTTTAATGTTAAAAACAACATTTTCTTTATGTATTATGTCCACAAAATACGATTTAAATCGTCATTTATATATTAAAAAATATTTGCGTGGATTATAAAAATCAAATTCCTCAAGAAAATGATAAATTTCTTTATAACGAAGAATTTATTAAATGGCAACTTTTTCGAACAAATGCATCGGAAAAGCAATGGAATGATTTTATAGCCAATAATCCACAATATCAAAAAGAAATAGAAGAGGCTATACGGCAATTTCATTCATTGAAAATCAATAAAAAACAATTAGCAGAGCAGGAAAAAACAGCTATTTACCATAACATCGTACAAAAAATCACCAAACATAAGAGAAGAAAGGTATTAAAAGTTATAAGTTATGCCGCTGCAGTTTTATTGATCTTTGTAATATCGGGACTCTTTATGCTAAATAAAATGAATCGCGGGCCGTTCATTCCCCAAAAAAGTAATCTTATTGTAGGACGAACATTACCCGAAGAAGAAATATATCTGATCTCTGGTGAAAATATCACTCCCATAGATCAAAAATTGCATATCGGAATAACATCGGATAACAAAGCCTTTATTACGGACAGTTCTTCAAGAGAAGAAGAAATATTACTGCCTCCCGAAGAGATGAATAAGCTAGTCGTTCCATACGGCAAACGTACATCTATAACACTCTCCGACGGAACAAAAGTCTGGTTGAATTCAGGTACTCAATTGGACTTTCCCGGAACGTTCGAGGGTGAAAACAGGGAAATATACGTAACCGGGGAAATTTTTATCGATGTAGCGGAAAATGCAAAACAGCCTTTTATTGTGCACACTGCGGAAATGGATATTCAAGTTTACGGGACTTCGTTCAATGTTTCGGCATATGATGACGATGCAACGAAAACAGTGGTATTAGTGAAAGGAAAAATTCAAATAATTACTCAAGAGAAACAGGTTATCGATCTTTCCCCTAATGAAAAAGTCGAAAAGCAAGGAGGGCAATTATCAAAAGAAGAAGTAGATGTATCGGGATATATCAGTTGGACAAAAGGGATTATGAAATTCAACGAAACGACGATGTCCGATATATTGAAAAAGGTAGGACGATATTATAATGTACAGTTCGAAAATAATTCCGGTACAGCGCTTAACGAAAAGAGTTGTTCGGGTAAATTATTTTTATCGAATAATCTGGATAGCGTAATGACTTCCATTTCGGTACTATCCTCCACTACTTATAAAAGAGAAAACAATATTATTCACATCAGTAAAAAATAAGCACGTATGGAAAAATGAAAGGAAAAAAAATCGGACAATGCTGTAACATTGCCCGATCAAGAAAAAATCAATTTACAATAACCCTTTATTAATTATGTAAACTAAATTCGACACAAATATATGGAAGAAAAATTGAAGTTTATTCGTATTGTTTCTAAAAAATGCAATCTCCTTTTAAGAAACAGCAGAATAACAGCCCTGATATTTTTTCTCTGCGCATTTTCTTTAGTAGCAGAGAATGTATATCCTCAACAAAAGAAAATTACTTTGGTGAAGAAGAGTGTCACCATAAAGGATGCAATCGCGGAAATTGAAAGAAACAGCGATTATGTGTTTCTTGTTACCGATGAAGCTCAAAGCGAGCTGAATAAGAAGGTCAACATCAAAGCTGAAAAAGCGTCCATCGATAAAGTGCTCACTCTTTTACTGAAAGATTCCGACTTGGGATACAGCGTAGTAGAACTGCAGATATCCCTTTATAAAAAATCGGATGAGAGAAAGACCAAACAGTCTGTTTCCGACACGAAGAAAATTACGGGAAGGATCATAGATGAAAACGGCATTGCTATTCCCGGGGTCAACATCAGGATACAGGGGACAAAATCAGGTACGATGACAGATCTCGAAGGTCGATACATATTGCAAGTAAAACCGGATGATATTTTAACTTTCACCTTTCTGGGGTATAATACCGAAGAGATTCCGGTAAAAGGAAAAACAACTCTCGATTTAAAAATGGAACCTTCTTCCGAGCAGTTGGACGAAGTAACGGTTGTTGCTTTTGGCGAGCAGAAAAAAGAGAGTGTGGTTGCAGCCATTACGACTGTAAGGCCGGATAATTTAAAAAATTCCAACAGTGACCTGACGACCAGCTTTGCCGGAAAAATTCCCGGCATGATTGCCTGGCAGACGGGAGGGCTTCCCGGGGCATTAACGGAAGACGAGATGAATACAAAATTCTATGTCCGAGGCATCACCTCTTTCCAATCAAGCGCTAACTCCGATCCGTTGATTTTGATTGACGGAGTGGAATCCTCAAAATTGGAACTATCCCGTTTGGCGGTAGAAGACATTGAAAGTTTTAGCGTACTGAAGGACGCATCCGCGACAGCTATGTACGGTGCGCGCGGTGCGAACGGCGTGATTCTGGTCACAACCAAAAAAGGAGAAGAAGGTAGTGTATATACCACTACACGTTACGAGTTCGTCGTAAGTAAACCAACAGAGCAAATCGATGTAGTAGATCCTATTAACTATATGAGAATGTACAACCAGGCTATCATGGGGCGTTCCAATGCAGGGACTCCAAAATATAGCGTGGAACATATCAACCGTGCGGCGTCGGGTAAATATCCTTCATGGGTGTATCCTGCGAATGACTGGTATAATATCTTATTCAAAAGTCAGAGCCTTAATCATCATGCGGGAGTCAGTATCCGCGGAGGATCTAAAGTTGTACAATATTATGCTTCGGTCAACTATAACCGGGATGAAGGTATGCTAAAATCGGACAGACTGAATGATTTTAATACTAATATTACCAACAATCAGGTAAATTTCCGTACCAATTTGAACATCAACCTCACTACAGGTGTTCGCTTGGTTATTAATTCAGCTACAAATATAGACCGATACCATGGTCCTGTCTCCAGTCAGAGAGCAGCCTACCAATATGCATTTAATGCTTCGCCAGTAGATTTTGCTCCTACTTATCCGGCAGACGATACGTATAACTGGCCACATATTCGTTTCGGAACAACAGCCGCGAAAGCAATTAACCCTTATATGGTGAATCAACAGGGATATATCGAGCGTACCCGTTACTCTTCAACCAACAGAGCGGAATACATTCAAAATTTGTCTTCTTTATTAAAAGGTTTGGAATTGCGTTTAAGCGCGTCCATTGTACAATCGGGTTATTATGATAATATGTTTACAACAATTCCTTATAAATATCGTTTGGTAAGCTACGATCATGAAACCGGGAAGCATAAATTGGCAGAAGTTGAAAATTATCTTTCAACGAGGACCCTGGTCGTAGGTAGAAACGACCACAGCACCGATACCCGGCTCACTTACGAAGGCCGACTCTATCATACTGCGGCCTGGGGAGATCACCAGACTTCATTAACGGGTGTCGCCCAAATGTATGAACGAACATTCACTCCGATTGAATCGGTGCTGAACGGAATGCCTCAGCGCAATTTAACTCTCTCTGCACGGGGATCGTATGGTTTTAAAGACCGTTATTTTGCCGAAGCAAGTTTCGGATACAATGGGTCCGAACGTTTTGCCAAAGGAAACCGTATGGGCTTTTTCCCTGCATTAGGTGGCGCCTGGGTAGCTTCCAGCGAGAGTTGGATGAAACCGCTCGCCCGGCAACTCTCTTATTTAAAGTTCCGTTTTTCGTGGGGTAAGGTCGGCAATGACGGTATTATCTCCACTCCTCGCTATGTTTATTTGCAGAATCTGGGACAAAAAAATGCTACGATACGGGATGTTGAAGCTTTTGTCCAGGAAAGTTTTGTCCGCAACATCGTAAATTTTTATGGCGATGACGATATTCAATGGGAAATTGCGGAACAAATGAACCTGGGGGTTGAAACTAAATTTTGGGGCGGATTACTGGAAGTTCAAGCGGATTTGTATCAAGAAATTCGTCACAATATTCTTTCCAACCGTTATATCATTCCGGCTTCCGTCGGTATAGAGGTCGCACCGTTAGATAATATCGGGAATACTTTTTCCCGCGGAGTTGACCTTTCCGCTAAGATACAACACCGATTCAACCAAGATGCATGGGTTATATTGAATGGAACATTAACTTATAGTAAAGTCACCTATAAAGAAATCGAAGAAGCTACAGACAAACCGGAATGGCAGCGCTTGAGAGGAAAGGAAATCAGCCAGGCTATCGGTTACATTGCCGAGGGATTATTCCGCGATCAGGCCGAAATAGACAACTCACCCCGCCAGGACGGTAATGTAATGCCGGGCGATATCAAATACCGGGACATCAACAACGATGGTACGATTGATGTAAAAGATGCTACTTTTATCGGATATCCCGAAACTCCCCGCATGATTTATGGATTCAGCGGTTTTATCAACTACAAGAGTTTGGAGTTCAACTTCGCCTTTCAGGGTTCGGGTAAACGAACATTCTTTATAAATCCGCAGTCTATCTCCCCGTTTGTCGGCGATCATGCCATGCTATCGGCCATTTATGAAGATCATTGGTCGGAAGATAATATGGCAAAAAAACCTTTCTGGCCACGATTGTCAACCTATAATATCATAGAACACAATCCCCAGGAAAATTGGTATGCCGGATCCGAGATACGCAAAAGCACTTATTTCATGCGTGAATGCAGTTTCTTACGTTGCACTGTGCTTTCTTTAGCATACAATTTGCCTCGAAAACTTCTGAATAAATACAAATTGCAAAATATAAAATTTATTGCAAGCGTAAATAATCCGTTCAACATTACGAATTTCAAACTATGGGATGTAGAGTTAGGAGAAAACGGATTCAATTATCCGATCCAAAAAACGTACTCTATCGGTTTAAATGTAAATTTCTAAAATTATAAAGCTGTATTAGGATGAAGAAAATTATATATGGTTTGTTTTTTGCATCTTCGTTAGTACTTGGCGGATGCGACGGTTTTTTGGATGTGGTTCCGGAAAACGATATTAAGACAATTGAAACGACTTTTGAAAAGCGGGAAGATGCCTACCAATGGTTAAAGACCTGTTATTCCATGATAACGTATGAAACGGGGCACATAATTCATAATCCGGCCTTTTGGGGAGCGGACGAAGTGATTGCGGATGACTGGTTCAGGATGAGTTCCGGCATTACGGCCGCCGGTATATATATCGGCGACGGATTGCAAATGGCACAAAATCCGTATGGGAACGTATGGCTCAGTTCTAAATTCTATGGAGGAATCCGCTATTGCAACATATTCATTAAAAATATAGACGGCGTTTATAATATGCTGCAAGATGAAAAAAACATATGGAAAGCAGAGATAAAAGCCTTGAAGGCGCATTATTATTTCGAGTTGATGCGTCGTTACGGTCCGATTGTTTTGGTGCCGGAAAATATCGATGCCGCCGCTTCTATTAAAGAAATGCAGCAGCCCCGCCGGCCGATTGATGAATGTGTACAAGCTATTGTGGATTTGTGCGATGAAGCGATACCGGAATTGCCTTTTTATAAAGAGCAGGTGCAGACTCATTTTTGCTATTTCAATAAAGAAGCCGCCGCTACGCTCAAGGCCATGGCTTTGTTGTACGCCGCTTCGCCATTGTTCAACGGGAATAAGATGCTGGAAAACATGGTCAACAAAAACGGAGAACGCCTTTTCCCCGCTTATGATAAAGAAAAGTGGAAACTGGCGGCAGAAGCGGCCGATGAAGCGCTGGCCTTTTGTGACCAAGGACGAAGGAAACTGGTTTCGGGTAATTCCGACCGCCCCTCTAAAATATTGAACATCATGCGGGACATCGAGAAATCAAGCGTAGATTACGGATATACCAATACCGAAGCTATCCTCTTGTTTCATGATCAATACAGCGAGGAAATGCAATTTTATCATCCTGTTTTTCAATCGTCGGATCAATATTATTATGATGCCAGTACGACAGGCGGCTTCAGCGCTTCCATGAAAATGGTAGAAATGTTCTATACCGAACACGGTTTACCTTTGAGTGAAGATAAACAGTGGATGTCTTCACGCTATGCAATGAGTAAAGAAGTGGATGAGCGCTACAAAGACGTTCTGCCCCTCAATACCGATGTGCTGAGTTTACACCGTCGCCGGGAACCTCGTTTTTACGCCGACATTGTAGCGCATGGAACATATTGGTACAGGAGGGCTTTCAGCTATTCCGGAACCAATTATGAGAGACTGCTTGTAAACTGTTTGCAGGGGAAACAGTTGGGTACTTTGGCTAAAAAATACGACTCGAGCGGCCCTCAATGCCTGAGCGGCTACTATGTGAAGAAATTCGATAACTCGGAAGTGCCTTTAAAAGGTTATTATTACGCTAATCGGACAGAGCGCGCCCAGGTTATTTTCCGCTTGCCGGATTTGTTACTCGCATCGGCAGAGGCCTGGAATGAATATCTTGACACCCCGGATGATCGAGTTTACAATCCTCTGGATAAACTGCGTGAACGCGCCGGTTTGATGAAAGTCCGCGATGCCTGGCAAGGCTATGCCCGCAATCCGAGCAAAGTAACCCGACAGGACGGCATGCGTGAGATCATACGCCATGAATGGAATGTAGAGTTTGCTTTTGAAGGACGGCGCTTCTACAACCTGCGTCGTTGGATGACTGCTCATCAGGAATTGAACTCTCCGCTTTATGGTTGGAATATATTAGGAGATACGGAGCGAAAATTTTATAACGATTACGATAAACCTATTCCTGTATGGAATAAACGCAGCTTTACCGCACCCCGCGATTATTTCTATCCCATCGGAAGCGAAGAGGTAATGATTATGGGTGATGTTCAAAATCCCGGATGGTAAAATATTTTTATTGAAAGAAAAGACATGATGAAGATTATAGTTTATTTATTCTTGACGATGATTCTCGTTTTTACTACTGCTTGCAGCGATAATGATACGGAACGAGTTTTTGTTGATTTGCCGGAGAATGCTTTTACATTCACACCCACAATGGGTGGAGCGGTATTGCATTACCGATTGCCGGACAATCCCGATATCGTAGCTATCAATGTGCGCTATAAAGATGCTTATGGCAAAGATATATTAAGAGCGGGCAGCAATTTATCCGACTCTGTGGTTTTAGTCGGTTTTAATGAGGCCCAAAAGAATATTCCGGCTCAGGTTTCCTTCCTGCTGTATAACGACAAAGAATCCCAACCTATTGATGTCAAATTTGACACGAACGATTCGGCACCGATAAGTTTTATCAATAACGCCTCTGTAAAATCCGGTTGGAACGGGTTCTCGCTTACTATTGACAATCCTGCCGGAACAACGGGCATGGGTCATGTATTCTATTTAGGAACCAATCCGCAAAACAACGAACCGGATACGGTACTGATCAGTTCATTTCCGCTGACGGAAGGATCCGATACGATCACTTACGTCCTGCAACAAGAGCGTGGAGCAAATACCATTATCGTCAGGGCGGAAGATTATCGCGGATACATCGTGAAAGAAAGGGCATGGAAAGGTATTAACGCATACAATACAACCAGATTAGACCCGGAGAATTTTGAAATATTCTATTCGAACTCCGTTGAAAAGCCGGTTGAAAAAATAGGTCTCCAATACCTGACGGATGGGGATACAAAGGGAACTTCGTGGTTTCAGGAGGAGAATTTATACAAATATTATACGTTTTTGTCCGATCTGAATGGGGCCGGTGAAGATTCGGAGCCAATGTATATCGACTTGAAAAAACCAAGATTGACTTCGGAAGTGCGATTTTATGCCTATCTTGAAATCGGGTATGACAAGGGCACTTATTTACCCGATTGGGAGGATTATCGTGGCCAGACTACTGTAGGAGGTTATTGGAAAGGTGTATATTTTAACAAGTTGCCGTCTTCTGTGACTATCTATGGATGCAAAGAAGATAATGGCAACCACGACTGGGACGCAAAAAAGTGGGAAAAAATAGGCTCTTTCGAACAGAATCCGGCTTTAGATGTTTCGTTGCGCTGGACTTATCACTGCAATAGCAGTCCTGGAAACGGGTCCGCTTATCGATATCGAACATTGGCAAAAATGGAGGCGGCAACACCCATCTATAAAGCGGTAAATTTTGTGGCTGAAGATCAGGGAGAAGGGTATCGTTATTTAAAAATCAAGTTTAACGAAGTATTCCAATTAGACTACGAATATCCCTTTGCGAGCAATATCAGACAAAAGTACCTGACTTTCCATGAACTGGAAGTTTATACAAATAAAGAGTAAGGAGTTATTGAAAATGAGAAAATATTTAGGAATAATAGTTGCCTTATTGACCTTGGTGTCATGCGGGGAAAACTTGGAAGATACTTATAAGGACTATGCAGGCGAGGGGGAAATCCGTTACCTAGGCAAGTGCTCGGACCTTTCCGTCAAACCGGGATGGAACAGGTTGATTGTCAACTGGACCAACAGTGTAGATCCGGTGATTGACAAAATTAAAATTACCTGGACAAAAGAAGATATGGTAAAGGAACAACTTCTGGAGAAAGGAACCTCGGAGTTCAGCATTCCTGATTTGGAAGACGGCAACTACGAGATTACGATTTGCTCTGTAGATAAAGAAGGAAATACTTCATTGACAAATACTGTTTACGGACGTCCTTATACGGAAGCTCACGAAACCATACAAACTTTTACGCGCATTGTTTCACGCCACTTTTTTATGAAGGATCGGTTGATACTTTTCTTCCTCGGTTGGGAAGATAATGTGGAAGAGGCCTACCTTACTTATACAAAGAAAAACGGCAGCGCCGGAAGGTTGGACCTGACAAAAGACATTGTCAACCGGCTTTACTATTTACTACCTGACGCCATCGATACGTCAAAACCGATAGAACTTTACCGTACCGGATATATCGTAGGTTGTGAAGACAAGATTATCTTTTCACCGACGGCTCTAGAAAAAAGCAGGCTGTTCAATGCCGACTTTAAGCAGGAAATGAAACGCCAATTCGGTTTTGATCCTGATATCCCGGACAATTGGGCGGAAAGTGTGGAAGAACTCTATTTGGATTGGTCTATCGGAAGTTTTGCCGATTTACTGAACCTCCCGAACTTGAAGAAGCTGGTACTGGGTAAACACCGTTACATCTTGGACGAGCTGGTAAATGACACCCAGGTGGCGCAAAGTAAAGTCTTTGAAACGGCAATAAGCAATTTTGTTCTGGAAACGTTACATGAATTAAACGGTTTGACTGTAGAACGTTATAATAAACACTATCCGGGATTAACGGAAGCTCCTTATATTGAAAATAAGGGACAGACGACGGCCCCCGATTATTCATTTCTCGATCTTACCGACTTGACTTTCACCTCCGTTCCTGAGGACGAAGGCGACTATAAATCGTATCTGGAATACCTTACCGACGGAAATGTAAATACGAGTTGGGAACCTTATGTGATGTCTCAAGCAACTACGATCACTCTGGAGTTGGATTTGAAGGAAGTAAAAAGCCTGAAAGGCTTGAAGCTTGTCCAGACCTATTTTGAGGAAGCTTATAAAGAGAAACGGGCAAAAAGTCCGAATCTGCTGAGGATTTTTGTATCGGAAGATTTACGTTCGTGGGAAAACGCCACCTATCTGGAAGAGATCGTAATCGGAAACAGCAGCGGCGAAGTGAATATTATTCCGTTTGTTGAAGGCGGGAAGCAAGCCCGCTATGTACAAGTAGTGGTAACCACGCCTTTGTATGTCCGCAACTACGAAGTAACCATGGCTGAAATAGGTCTTTATTAAATTCTTATTTCATTATGGGATCGATACAAAATATAAAAACAATAATTCTGCTTATTTTAACTCTGTCCGTAAGTCTTTGTGCCTGTCCGCAGGCACAAGACGAGCGGTTACTACCCCTGTTAAAAGAAGAGTTACAATATAACATGCAAGAATTGCAAAAGCAGGAACTTCCTCCTTATTACATGAGCCTCAGGGTGGAAGATATTTATCAGGTGGATATTTCCAGCGAATTCGGAAGTATTCTTAAATCGACGGCAACGCATTTGCGCACGGTTGCACCGCAAGTTCGCATAGGAGACAAAAATTTAGATAATTTCAGGTACAGCACCCAAGGTACACCGGGTGGTCAGCAACGCCAGGCTGTACCGACTTATATTCCTGTTGAAAATAACTTTGCCGACGGTATACGGTCGGCGATCTGGCAAGAAACGCAGAATCGTTATGAATTTGCCTGCAGCATCTATGAACAGACTAAAAGCAAGGCTGCCACGAGTGTGGCAGATGAAGACAAAGCTCCTTGCTTTTCAGATGCTCCGGTAGAAAAATATTACGAGGCCCCCCTACCCGAATCGCAAGTCAAAATAGACCGGCAGGCTTGGGAAAAACGGTTGAATGAAATCTCTTCCGCTTTCAAAGCCTATCCTGAACTGCAATACGGATCATCGGGCATCGATTTTCAGGTAAAACGCACTTATTTTGTAAATACCGAAGGCTCCGAAATCGTTCAAAATCGCGTAGCGGCGCGTATCATGCTTTCCGCACAAGTAAAAGCCGACGACGGTATGGATTTGCCTCTTAGCAAGGACTATTTTGCCTATAGTCCGGAAGACCTGCCCACAACCGCCCAAATGGTGGCCGACGTAAAAGATTTGATTAATCGCTTGCGCGCATTACGCCAAGCGCCGGTAGCCGATCCCTATACCGGCCCGGCCATTCTTTCCGGCGCAGCAAGCGGCGTATTTTTTCACGAAATTTTCGGCCATCGGCTCGAAGGTCATCGCCTGAAAACCGGAGGACAGACGTTCAAAAAGATGGTGGATGAACAGATACTACCTAAGGAATTTCAGGTTTACAGCGATCCGACTCTGCGTTCCTATGCAGGTACGGATATGAACGGGTCTTATCTCTATGATGACGAGGGTATAAAAGCCCGTCGGGTGAACAACGTAGTCAACGGAGTGTTGAAAGAATTTCTTATGAGCCGTATCCCGATCGACGGATTTCCCGTCAGTAATGGACACGGACGCACTTCGGGAGCTCACGACCCGGTATCCCGACAGTCCAATTTTATTGTAGAGACAACGAAACCTTATACGGATATCGAATTGCGGAAAATGTTGATCGAGGAGGCAAAGAAGCAAGGGAAAAGCTATGGCTACTACTATAAGTCGGTAACCAGCGGTTTTACTTTTACCGGTGAAAACGGAAGCCTTAACTCATTCAATGTCAAGCCGTTGGAAGTTTACCGCGTATTTACGGACGGTCGCCCCGACGAGTTGGTGCGCGGAGTCGATTTGATAGGTACGCCGCTGGCCATGTTCTCAAATATTGTGGCGGCAGGCGATAAAGCCAGCGTATTCACCGGAAGTTGCGGCGCAGAATCGGGATGGGTGCCCGTTACAGCTTCTTCGCCGGACATCTTCGTGAGCCAGATTGAAACCCAACGTCGCCAGCAATCACGCGACATTCCCCCTATATTACCGGCTCCTGAATTTAAGGATACCGTCATTACCGGGATAGATGACGTAATTCTGGGAGCTATGCGCGATGAATTAAAACGGAATCAAGAGAACTTGATTTTGCCGGGTGCGCCCCGTCCGTTTTATCTTTCCTTTCTGGCAAGCCGTTACCGCCAGTTTCAAATCATCGCCAAACTGGGAGGCATCCACAGTTCGGTGTTTACTCCTTGGAGAATGGCCGGAACCACACAAGTGTTGGTGGGCGACTTTAAACGCAACAGCGAATTGCAACCGGGTGAAAGCATCAATACCCCTTTACCCTCCGATGCCGATTATTCCGGTATCCGGCGCAATTATTGGGGAGCTTCGGATGTTGCCTATAAATATGCGCTAAACAACTATTCCCAAAAGATAGCCTATCTGAAAGCGAATCCCTTGCCTAACGAGATGGAAAAGTTACCCGAGATGCAACGTCTTGCTCCCGTTACCAAAATAGAACAATCCAAACGCCCGTACACTATCGATCAGGCAAAGTTAGAACAGACGGCCGCCGAACTTTCGGCCATCTTCTTAGATTATAAATATCTTACAAATACATCAGTCGAGATATCCGGCGCCGAAACGGAAAACTACCGTTATACTTCGGAAAACGTGCAACTGAAACAGCCGCAAGGAAATATACGGATCAAGGTAACGGCAGCGGTAAGGGTCAACGACGGGTCTAATGTAATGGATGTTTATGAGGTTGTGGGCGCCAATCCCGCCGACCTTCCTCCATTGAACGCATTGAAGGAAAAAGTGACGGCATTGGCCGACAACTTGATGAAACAAAAAGAGGCTCCGATTGTAGAGGATTATTACTCCGGTCCGATCATGCTTGAGGATGATGCTACCGCTTCGATTCTCATTGAAAATCTACTGGGACGGGACGGACTTGTGGCCAAACACAGTTTGTCCTCCGGTGGCAAGTCTATAGCCGACAAATTGGAAAAGAAGATACTGGACCCGCGCATCACCATAAAAAATTATAGCGATCTGCCGGAATACAACGGTGTGTCCCTGATGGGATGCTATACCACCGATGCCGATGGCATTACCCCCGCGAAAGAGCTTACGCTAGTGGATAAAGGTATCCTCAGACAATTATTGAATGACCGCTATCCGGCTTTGAAAGCTCCAAAATCTACCGGTAGCCAACGGTTTACCAATCAAGCCGGGTCTGTTTCCCTCCTGCCTTCCATCGGTACGCTTCACATTCAGGCTGAAAGCGGTATCGACCGGAACAAGATGAAAGAAGCATTGTTGCAAGCGGCCAAAAAGGAGAAGTTGGATTTTTCTTACATTATCCGCTGTCCACAAGGATGTACCTCTTTGCAGGTATATAAAGTTGATGTTAAAAGCGGGGAAGAAACATTGGTGCGCACCAGCAACCTGACATTACCTACGCTTGAAAAACTGACTGACTTAGTGGCTATTTCTTCGGAAGAAAACGTAAAGAACCGTGATAATAATTGCAATACTTCCGTCATCTACCCGGCTGTAATAATTGTGAGAGAGATGGAAATAGGGAGGCCGAATATAAAGAGTTCCAAAGCGCCGGCTTTACCCTATCCGTTGCAAAGGAGAAATTAGGAAAGCGGACCAGGGACAAACAGGCGGTTTAGGTACCGGAGGAAATGTCTCCCTCAGACGGCGCAGATTTTCGCAGGAACATAGCTTCGGAAATGTATTTGGAAGACGTTCGCGAAAGTTATCGATTGCGGGGGGAACGGTTGAAGAAAAATAATATAGAATCAACAAATTAAAAAGATGAAAAAGACGACTATTTCGGTGCTTTTGATGGGAATCATTTTCGTTTTCCAAGGGCACGCCCAGTTGAGGCAACTCGAAAAATGGCGGGATACCCCCATGGAAAAGCGAAAAGAGTTGACTACACAGAAGTTTGCCGAAAAAGCGCTTTCGAAAGAAGACTCGCGTAAGGCCATTAAAATACTATATCCCCTATGGTTACAGGACATACGGGAGGAATACGCGGCTCAATGGAGACGTAAGGCCGTACATAACGATAGCCTTCTGATGCGATTCAAATATAAAGTTTTCGGCAACAGTCCCGCGGACGGACGCAGTCTATGGATTTCGCTTCATGGAGGCGGAAATGTCCCGCCGCCCGTGAACGAACATCAATACGAAAATCAATTGCAGCTTTATCAACCGGAAGAAGGTATTTACTTGGCTCCGCGCGCTCCGTGGGACGACTGGGATATGTGGTTCAAACCGGGAATAGACGAATTGTACGATAATCTTATCCGGGCGGCCGTAGCCTTCGAAAATGTCGATCCCGACAAAGTGTATCTGCTCGGCTATTCGGCAGGCGGCGACGGGCTATACCGCCTGGCTCCGCGCATGGCCGACCGCTGGGCGGCTGCATCGATGATGGCCGGACATCCGGGCGACGTATCGATGGAGAATGTGCGCAATCTGCCGTTCATGATTTGGGCGGGCGAATATGATAACGCTTACGACAGAAACAAACTGGCGGCTGTTTACGGAGCAAAACTCGATTCGTTGCAAAAACTCGATACTGAAGGATATGTGCACGAAACGCATATCGTAAAAGGCAAAAGTCACTGGATGGATTTGAAAGACAAGGCCGCCGTTCCATGGATGGCGAAGTTCAAACGCAATCCTTATCCGCATAAGATCGTTTGGAGACAGCAAGCGGTACTCCACCCTTCCTTCTATTGGTTGTCCGTTGAGAGGGATGAAACAAGGCGGGGAATGGAGGTGCGGGCGCGCATCGAAGGCAATACGGTTATCATTGACAAAAACGATTACCGACAATTGACGATTCGCCTCAACGACCAAATGATCGACCTCGACAAACCGATAATCGTCAAGTATGGAGATAATATCCTCTTTAACGGAAAAGTCCCGCGCAACCTGAAAAATATCGTCGAATCGTGGAATGCCCGTAAAGATATAAGTTATGTGTTTCCGGCGAGGCTAACCATCGTCAATAACGCAGCCGTTAAATAAATGACGTTATGGAAAAACCCGGTATGCCGCCCGACAATCCTTTTCATTTTTTCACGATGCTTTTATAGACCTCTATTTGCACCTTTGCTTTTTCGAGCTCGGCTTTTGTTTTCGCCAGCTCGGCACGGGTGTTTTCGAGTTCGAGGCGGCAGGCCTTTTCGCTTCGGGTTTCGTAAGGAATGCCGAGCAAATCACCTATCTCAGCAATGAGGTTACGGTTCAGTGCACGGCTCAACCGCCACCAAATGCTCATTTGCAACGAATACCGCCCCCGATATTGTTGAAACGATGTCGGATGCACATTCATACGCTCAGCAATCTCGCTATACGTCCGGCGCTCCGCATCCACAGCCTTCATGATATACGTTCCGTTATGCGGGAACTGCGCATCGTCTTTCTTTGCCATAATATTTTCCCTTTTATATAAGGTTATCCCTCCCCTTATGAGCGATAACCTTACAAAGGTAGAAAGATTTTTTGTTTGGTGATTGCTTTTTTCCCGGATTTATAGGATTAAAGCCTATAATCGAAGATTTAGAACATATAACTATAGAGTTAAAGCAAATATCTATATAGTAATAACAAATAGTTATATGGTAACAATAAATAGTCCTATTGTTAGAATAAACAGTTACATAGTTAGAATAATAAATAGACGATTAAGAACATATAATCAAATAGTAAGGACACACAGTACCTAAGTAAGAATATATAGTAGCAGAGTTAGAATATATCGTTCCCGGCTACCAGCAACGCTTCCATCAGAAACAGGGGAACAGAACTCCCATGATTCTTGCCGGGATACACAATGAGCCGAAACGCGGGAACTTCTTCGGCCATAATCGCAGCCAAGCGGCACACAGGCATCCCGCCCCGCCGACGATTCTTTATTTCTTGAATCGCGGGCGGCAATTTAGCACGCAGAGTGTCCAGAGAGGGATTCTCTTCATACTCGCCCATTGTAAGAGTCAGCGATTGCGGAATACCGGTGGTAAAAAGCGGCCGCCGGTCCGGCACCGTCTTCCCTTTCGCCCACCATAGCGAAGGACTGGCCGCGACGTAATGCTGAAAAGCGCTCGGATGTTCAAAGGCCACATACAGGGCGAACAGCCCGCCGTGCGAATGCCCGCACAATGTCTGCCGCGTGGTATCGACCGAATAATGCGACTCGATAAAAGGCTTTACGTCTTGTATGATAAACCGGTAAAAATCTTCGGCGCCACCACCCTCTCCCTGATATTCGGCAGGAACGTAATCGCGCGTACGCTCTTTGGGATAGGCCCGGTCGATGGGATAACCGATGCCTACGATAAGCGGCGTACCAGCCGACACGTTCTTTATTTGATTGAGCAAAATCGGGAACTGCCCGTTGCCATCGAGCATATACAGTACGGGACGACGAAGCGCGGCCGGTTCTTTTGCGGCGGCGATATACAAGCGATAGTCCTTTCCCTCGAAAGACCTATCGTGTTGCTCAATCACAAACACACTGCGGGCGGAATCGCCGATAGAGGGAATTACTTGACTGGGCTGCCCGTTCGCCATAAAACACACCACAAACAGACAATACCCGACCGTGATTACATACGTTGCTTTACTCATAAAATGACTTATTGTAGCGAACGCGATTTCTTTTTGGCATCTTTCTTCGCTTTCCGTACTCTCAGATACAGATAAGACCCGAAAATCAATATAAGCGACCCGATATGGATGGAGCGTTTTACGTGTGCGCCGACTTGAATATCGGCCAACCCTTTGTTTTGCGCACGACGGCCGCCTTTCGGGCTTTCCGCTTGCACGTTCCGTTCCGCTCTTTCGACGGTGCGAATACCCTGCCCGCTCTTTTGAGCACCGGAAACAGGCGTTTCAACTGCGGCAGCATGTCCGTGTCCATGTCCGGAGGCAGGCAAAACGACAATGGCGCTATCCCCCGCAACAGGCTTTTGAGGTTGTTTTACAGTGCGTTCTGCAACCACTTTAGGCGCGGCATGTCCGCCCCGAGGATTCAAAGTCCACCCTATTTGTAATCCCATGGCGTGGATAAACAGCAGCGCATACAAAACGTACGCCCATCGTTGCACTTTCTTCCACTTCACCCTTCCCATACGCCGGTGTACCGAATCGAAGGATGTCACCCAAAGGGGAATAAACAGGACGAGCAGTAAGACACCCATAATAAAGCTGAAACTAGTTATCCCCGCCCCCAATTCGCTGGCCACGGGGGTGTTCGACAGATATCCATCCTTATCGATAAAGAATTTCAAACCGCTTGGAAAGTTATTCGTGACCCGTATGAGCGAATGCGTAAGTACCGGAAAACCGGATATAATCGACAACTCCTTGCGTATGTTCAGCAGCCTTTTCACCCAGCGGACCTTCGGGTCGAGCGCTCCCATATACATGATGATAACCAGTAAGGGAAATCCGAAGGTTCCCATGTGGATATAGTCCCGCAAGATTTGCCCGAGGATCGGCACCCGAACGAGATTGAAGAGTTCGGCGCCAAATAACCTCCCCACAAAAGGGATTGCGACTAAAAAGAAAGGGATTGCAAAAACGATATAATAGACCGTTGCATGCTTCTTTATCGATTTCGACAATAAAATACTTAAGAAAGTAAAAGCGGCTACCGATAGGAGCAGCGGCGCCACGGTATACAGGAACTGCAGAAAATCAATCAATAATTTAATCATCGGAGACAGGTGTTATTTTATAATGAAAATGCAACAATCCTCCTGCCTCGCGAGTCGAGCGGAGACAGGAGGAATCGTTTAAGGTACCTTTTTATACACGAGGGCTATTTGGCGGCCAACTTGCCGACAGCATCAATCTGCGTAGCCTCTACGACAAGGCCCTTCGAAGCCTTTGCCGTTTTCGGATCTATACTGTATACAGCAGGATAAGCCTTATCATCTGTTTTAGTAGTAACTCCGACATAAGCCGTCCCATTTTCGGAATAGGGCGTATCGGCGAAACCGACAATCGTTTCGGGGGATGGTAATCCGGTGACATACGTCAATTTACCCGTTTCACCTTTAAAGACCGCCAGGCGCGTGGCAGGCGTCTTAACAGCATTAAAACCGACACTAAACGGTACATCATACATCAACAGCAGAAAATAATCTTCCGTAATATGCCAGCAACGCAAAAAGGAATTCCCTCCTGTCTGGCTTTCAATGTTATAATAATAATTTTTATCAAATTCGTTTGCTCCGGCTTTGATACGGACAACGCCCGCGGGCAAGGTCGTTTTTTGCCGGTCGTCCTCCATGGTCTTTGCATAACTCGGCGAGAACACATACACATCACCGTTATCAGCCGCCCAGATGGTTTGGTAGTATTGAGAACGGTATCGACCGCAAGCATAACTGATCTTATCGGTCTTCATTAATTTCGGGGTCGTAAGTTTTTCGTCATCATAGACAGCCACCCAAGCCTCATTGGGATACTGAGTCCACTGCAATTCTCCTTTTTTGTATGAGCTGCTGGCGGTGCCTCCATCTTTCGTTTTCACAAGGTCGTCATATTTCACATACTTTCCACCCTCGGCCTTTACACCGTATTGGCTCAAGCCCATCGGTATGGGAGCGGAATAAATTTTGCCGTTCGATTCGAGAATACCGGCCAAGGTAACATACTCTCCATTTCCCAAATAATTTTCAGAGAAGACCGGTTCTTCATTGGAACCAAATGTTTCCTGCTCGACATCGAGATAAGAAAACAGGAATCCTTTGGGAAGATAACCGTGTTCATCTTTATGCTCCTCTGCCAAATCGCCGGTGGAAGAAGTGATAAGATAATTTTTATACGTACCGTAGGAGGTGAATCGTTTGATTTTGTAAGTATTATCACGAGCCACCACGCTTCCTTTATCATTTAGGATATACGACGAACTAAGGCCTGCGCTACCCTGATTATAAACCAAACGGAACAAATACTTATCCTGAAAATAAACCCAGTAACTGCCGCTCTCCGTAATAGTGCCGTTCTTGTAGGTCGTAACGGACCCGGTATTCAACACATCGGAAGTCAGCAAATAACTGGCAGCGGTGCCTCCCCCTTCCGCTTCGGAGGTAGCGGCAATGACATAAGCCGATGAAGATTCGCCCCCATCATCCGGTTTCACAGGTTCCTCTTTATCGCAAGAAGAAAATACACATCCTGCAAGCAATACAACTGCAGAAAAAATAGGATATAAAAAGAATTTTTTCATTTCGATTTTATTTAGTATGTTATTATAATAGAGTAATATCAGTCTCTTATAAAGAGATTCTCACTTTTCCGTAGAAAGCTCTGCCGGCTTTCTGTAACTTGAAATTATCGTACAGTTTTGCATCGGTAATATTCTGACATTCGAACGATAAATTGTAGCGCCCGCCTTGCATGGAATAGGACACACTTACATTATGAGAGAACTGCGTCGGGACCACAAATTCGGATTCCGCCTGATTACCCAACGCCTCCGAAAAACGGGGAAAACTTTTCACATAAAAATTATCGTAAACGGCTGTCAGCATATTGTCCTTACGGCCGAAGTCGTGCCAATAAAAAGTGACATCCGAGTTGGCAAACAAATAAGGGACATTGGGCATTCGCGCCCCGTAAGTCAGATTAGAGGCATCGCTATTGGCATAGGTCTTCACGTTATTCCGCGTATTGATTTCGGTAAAGTTGCCTCCCAAACTCAACCAGTTTGAAAAATCATACCGCGCGGTAAGGGTGTAGCCTTTGGTTAAAACTTTACCGTGATTGATATAGGTCGCGCCGGATTTACCTCCTCCCAATCCGGTGATGACACGATAGATATAATCTTTTATATCACGATAAATTACACCGCCTTCCGCATAGAAGGAATGTTCGCCGAATGTTTCGCCGAAACTTATATTAAAATTGATGTTATGGCTGTTTTCCGGTTTCAGGGAAACGTCGCCCGATTCCATATCTCCATCGCCGAACATCTCCCTGTTGGAAGGCAAACGATAAACTTTTTCGTATGATAGTTTGGATTGCAGATTCTTCAGAATAAAATAAGTTCCGGCTATTCCATATCCCGTCGTGCTGACGGTACGGGTCGCCTTCACAAAATCATCCTGCCGGTCGGATGTGGCTAACGGCCCGCTAACGAATTGATAATAATACTTTCCGAAAGCAGCGACATTCCATTTGTCGCCCGGCATAAGCCGGTAAGACAATCCGCTGATATTTTTCTGCGTTTCATTGGGAATGCTGTACGTTTCCGCCTCAGGCCCCAAAAGGGATGTGGCGGAACGATAAAAAGAATTCATTACATTGTTGAATGTAAAGGTATGGATGTCTTTTATATGATAATTAACCGTGAAAGTTCCATTCCAATTATTATTATTCCATCGAAGATGGTGGTAAGACTGCTCGCCCGGCATGTTCAGCGGGCGTTTAATACCGTACCAATTATATTCATAGGAAGAAGTATCGACATTGTGGGTGATACCTTTATTATAATTGGCCGTAAAAGTCACATCCAACCCCTCGAGCAAGAGATCCTGTTTGCGATATTCCATCGAGGGCATGACCGTATGCCCCTTCTCATATTTACCACCGAAAACGACATCCTGAACGACGCCGGTTTGTATATCCTTATACATTTGAGCGTACGTAACTCCGAACAGGAGCCGATCGGCCCATTTCTTATTCACCACTCCGACTTTCCCGATAACGGCCTCATTATGATACGTATCATGGAAACGCTTCACCCGCTCTATTTTTTTACTGTTTATTTTACTTCCTCCTCCGGGCTTCAAAGAAAGGAATTCCTCGACAGGAGTATCGACATAATAACTATTGTCCGAATAATTCTGAAAGGCATTGATTTCATACGTCAACCCATTGTTAAAAGTTTGTCCGAAATTGACGTACGACTTATGTGTATTGAACGAACCGTAAGAATAAGAAGCATCCAGATGCCATTTCTTCGTATTCTTTTTCGTGACGATATTGATAACCCCGCCGATGGCGTCCGTCCCGAAAACCACCGGCACCACGCCTTTATAGACTTCGATACGTTCGGCATAGTTAACCGGGATATTATTCAGTCCGAAAGACTCTCCCACCCCTTCCTGAGGCACACCATCAATAAAGACCTTCACGTGCTTTCCGCTAAAACCGTCAAGCATCACCTGCATATCCGAACCCACGCCGCCTGTTTCACGGATGCGTACGCCCGAGACTTTATTCAGCATATCCGACAAGTCCGCCGTTGAATTATATCGCGATGTGGCATCCAAAGCGACCACATTATAAGCCGTTTCATTGACACGCTGCACGCCCGACTTCGATTGGATAACAACCTCTTGCAAGTCATACCGTCTTTCATCGAGAGTCACTGCAATCGTTACTTTTTCGCCGGGCTTCACTTCAACCTGCCGCTCATAGGTTTCGTATCCCATGAACTGTACACAAAAAGTACGTCTGCCGGGAGTTACGGGAAGATAATAGTTTCCTTTGGCATCAGATTGCGTGCCGCTACTCTCCCCTTTTATATATATCGTCGCAAATTCTATCGGGTTCCCCTCCTTGTCTTTTACCGTTCCTCGAATAGCCGATTCTCGCACTTGCTGCGCAAATAAAAACTGAATAAAAAAGAAGAAAAAGAAGATATGGGTTAGCCTTATGCCAAGACTTTGAGATGGATTCATTTTATGTTATAAATTGATAATCTAAACTTTGGGGCAAAGGTATAAAAGCAAAAGAATCATTACAATCGCAGAAAGTAGGTATTTTCTGCGTGAAAATACCTAAAACCAATGAGAAGAACGGTTATTTGAAAGGCATAAATAAGGAGCTTAAGGACTCGAACGGACAATAAGGAGGAAATAGATGGTTTTTTCTTGCATATATCCGAAAAATGTCGTAATATTGCACCCGCTTTTGATAAAACCGATCTTTAGAAAGCAGGTCCCATAGCTCAGTTGGTTAGAGCACCTGACTCATAATCAGGGAGTCCTTGGTTCAAGCCCAAGTGGGACCACCGCACATCAAAAAACTTATTCATCATTCTTCTTCCGGCTCAATCCAATCGCCGTTATCTTTTATCAATTGGATAAGGTGCTCTACCGCCTCTCCGGCCGGAATATTTTTTTCGATGAGATCCTTTTTCTTATAAAGCGAGATCTTTCCATGCTCAGCCCCGACATACCCGTAGTCGGCATCGGCCATTTCTCCCGGACCGTTGACAATACAACCCATTACGCCTATCTTCAGGTGTTTCAAATGCGAAAACGATTTCTTGATTACGCCTACAGTGGTTTGCAGGTCAAACAACGTCCGGCCACAACTGGGGCACGAAATAAATTCCGTTTTAGAAGTACGTACACGCGCCGCCTGTAAAATACCGAACGCATACGCATCCAAATCGGTAATATCAATCGCCCCTTCGTTAGAGAGCATGATACCGTTTCCGAATCCATCGAGTAAGACCGTTCCAAAATCGGCTCCCGCCTTCACTTGTATATCTTCCGGAACGTCTTCATGGTATGCCCGGGCTATAACCACCGGCACATTGCATTGTTCGTTCAACAGGTGATGGAAAAACGCCCGCTGCTCTCCTACTCCGTTCGGATGATCGGTTGTAAGAATGACCACCGTTTTGGGTGTTGATTGGAGAGTAGCCGTCACGTCATCGGATAATTCGGGATACGACAAGCGGATAAACTTCGCCTCTGCTTGGCAAGAGGCCATTTCGGGGGCCGTATCGACCGTAAAGAGCGGAAAACGGTCGATCTCATTGCTCCAGTTCTTTGCATCGACAATCGCTTTCATTCCTTTGGGAAAGTTCGCAGGAACTTGTTCACCCACATAAATAAAATCCGGAATAAAATGAGGATTGATACTCATATCATCCTGATGGCTGCGATCGGAAATAACGACCGGTACAAAATCCCCTCCGATATTGCGTACCGCAACCGTCGGACGCTTATCGGTGGAAAAAGCAGAAAAGCCGGGATAAACAGTCTCCCGTATCGGCTCATGTTCAATCCTCTTCGTGATATAATCCACAAGCTTACGGGCTACAGGCACCTCCGCCTCCGGTTCTTCGCTCAGCGAAACACGAACCGTATCCCCCAATCCGTCGGACAACAACGCTCCGATACCGACAGCCGACTTGATGCGCCCGTCTTCTCCGTCTCCGGCCTCCGTGACGCCCAAATGTAAAGGAAAATAGATATTTTCGTGATCCATCCGATCTACCAGCAAGCGCACGGCTTTGGTCATCAGCAACGTATTCGAAGCTTTCATCGAGATCACAATATCGGTAAAACCTTCATCGACGGCAATCCGCAGATATTCCATGCAGGACTCGACCATTCCCTCGGGCGTGTCGCCGTAGCGGGTCATGATGCGGTCGGACAGCGACCCGTGATTCACACCGATACGCACGGCCGTTCCATGCTCTTTACATACCCGAAGGAAAGGGATCACTTTCGAACGGATCTTCTCCAATTCGGCCGTATATTCCTCATCGGTATACTCTACCGTAGCGAACAGTTTTTGCTTGTCGACAAAGTTTCCGGGATTGATGCGCACCTTTTCCACAATACGCGCGGCAGCATCGGCAGCACGGGGATTAAAATGAATGTCGGCCGACAAAGGGATGGCGTAGCCTTTCTCATGCAACTGTTCTCGAATATTACGCAAATTTTCCGCTTCACGCACGCCCTGCGCCGTAAGGCGGATGAGGTCAGCGCCGGCGGCGATGATCCGTTCACACTGCGCTACGCTCGCCCCGGTATCGAGCGTATTGGTGTTGGTCATTGTCTGGATAACCACCGGATAATTACCGCCCATTGTCAGGTTGCCGATATGCACATCGACGGTGCGACGGCGATGATAATTAAAAAAGTCCATTTCTTTGTTCATTTATCGCTCCAAAGGTAATACATTATAACGAAAGACAAAAGAGAGAAGATAAAAGGCACTTGTCCTTTGCATCATTACGTCAGGTTATAACACGAATGATTGTCCACGCCGCATGACGTCAAGATACCGGCAATCGTACTTGGCGGCAACAGGCCCGAAAGCGTTGGCAAGATCATAGCGGCCGCTGAAATGCATCGGCAAAAAGTAATCGGTACGGATACGACGGACGAATTGTCCGGCTCCACGAAGATATTCACGTCCCAAACGAGGATCGATAGGAAACATCGCCAAATATAAACGACCGGATCTTTCAGCCAGAAGTTCCAATTCGCACAAGAAGTTATTTTCGTAAGTGAGCGCTTCCTCTTTCGGCACTTCGTCCTTCCAATGCCAATTATTGAGATCGCCTGCATGAAAGATATCTTTCTCCTTATACTTCAAAAGGAAAGAGTGTCCGATATCGGTCGAGCCAAGCGCTTCGATATGCAAGCGGCCATCGTCAAAACATTCTTTCTTTTCGAGATATACCGCATCACCGGGAGCTGTTTTGCCGGATTGTAACAATTCTTTCGAAAAGATATAACGGATATTGTCCTTCTGCTTTTTCCACAAAAGGATGTCGGGATTAAAATGATCCGGATGGGAATGCGTACACAACACATATAAATCGTCTTTCTTACGAAGCAGATAATCGCGTATCCATAGAGAGCCGTTATCAAGCGGCACATCTTTGTAAAAATCGAAAATCACAGAGAAGCCATCGGCCTCCATCACATAGCAACTGTGGAAAATATAGGTAATGGTCATATTATTCAATATTCTTGTCTGTACATAACAACTTACAACGCAAATGTTCCGTCGATACATCGTAAAAATTAATAAAATCCATTCTGACCGAAGATGCCGCTCCGGAAGAAGCCTCCGGTTCCTTCATGTCGCCAATTAGTGTGGAAGTACTCCCCAAAATCGAAGAATTTACCGTTTGTTCGACAATCTATTACGGTCTATTACTGTTTCTTTGTATCATGATAAGTAATTAAAAACAGATTGAATATGAAAAAGTATTTTGCAGAAATGATCGGTACCGGCGTATTGGTACTCATGGGTTGCGGGGCGGCTGTATTTGCCGGAGCCGGACAACCGTTCGATTCGGTAGGGACACTGGGTGTCGCCTTCGCTTTCGGGCTTTCGGTGGTAGCGATGGCTTATGGCATCGGGAGTATTTCGGGTTGCCACATCAATCCGGCCATTACCCTTGGCGTATTTCTTTCAGGAAGAATGAGCGGCAAGGATGCAGCATTGTATATGGTGTTTCAGGTAATAGGAGCGATTATCGGCTCATCTATTTTGTGGTTTCTGGCGAAAGATTCGGGCTCAACGACCACGCTCACGGGCGCCAATGGTTTTGCCGACGGACAAGCGACAGTGGCTTTTGTCGCCGAAACGGTTTTCACCTTTATCTTCGTGTTGGTTGTACTGGGCGTAACCGCCAAAAACGGACTCAATTCTTTTGCAGGGTTGGCCATCGGACTGGCATTGGTTTTAGTCCATATTGTTTGCATCCCTATTACCGGGACGTCGGTTAATCCGGCGCGAAGCATCGGCCCGGCGCTTTTCGAAGGCGGAGCAGCCCTCCGGCAATTATGGTTATTCATCGTAGCGCCTTTCTTGGGTGCAGCTATCGCCGCGTTCGTGTGGAAAGGCATTACCGTCGAAAAAGACATCACCGCCGCATAAGGAATTGCTTTCCAATCGTATTTATCGAGGGTTTCGTCATCAAACGGAGCCCTCGATTATTTACCTCGGCAAAAAATAGGTTATTCACCTCTGATAAACCGAAAAAGTCTTCCTTTTCGAACATATTTTACTCTATTCTGTTTTAGTATTGCACAGTTTTTGTAATTTTGCGCAATCTTTTCATCATAAAGGAGCCTTTGCAGAACGAAAAGGGGTAACCGGAATGATGACATAATAAAAACAAGAAAATGAGTCACAATTTATTAGAAGGAAAAAGAGGAATTATCTTCGGGGCATTAAACGACATGTCCATCGCATGGAAAGTAGCCGAAAAAGCAGTGGAAGAAGGTGCTACCATCACATTATCGAACACGCCGGTAGCTGTCCGCATGGGCGATACGGCCAAATTAGGAGAAAAACTGAACGCCGAAATCCTGCCGGCCGATGCCACGAACGTGGAAGACTTGGAGATGGTATTTACCAAATCGATGGAAATACTCGGAGGGAAGATCGACTTTGTCCTGCACTCTATCGGAATGTCGCCGAACGTCCGTAAAAAACGCACGTATGACGATCTCGACTACGATATGTTGTCAAAAACGCTGGATATCTCCTCCGTATCATTCCACAAAATGTTGCAAGTGGCCAAGAAGATGGAAGCCATCGAACAAGGCGGATCCATTTTAGCGCTCACATACATTGCCTCACAACGCGTCTTTTACGGATACAATGATATGGCTGATGCAAAAGCGCTCCTCGAATCCATCACCCGCAGTTTCGGATACATTTACGGGCGCGAAAAAGGCGTAAGGGTAAACACCATCTCCCAATCGCCCACGATGACCACTGCCGGAAGTGGCGTAAAAGGCATGGAAGACCTGATGGACTTTTCCGAGCGAATGGCCCCTCTGGGCAATGCCGATGCCAATGATTGTGCCGATTACTGCATCGTCATGTTCTCCGACCTCACCCGTAAAGTAACCATGCAGAATCTCTTCAACGATGGAGGTTTCTCGAGCATGGGGATGAGCTTACAGGCCATGAAGCAGTACAGCAACGGCCTGGATGAGTTTAAAGACCCTTCGCTATGATACTAAAAATTTATTCAGAGAATCCGAGTACGAAGGAAATCGAAAAGGTCGTTACAGTCCTTCGCGATGGCGGCACGGTAGTGTATCCGACCGACACCCTTTACGGTGTCGGTTGCGATGCGCTAAATACACGTGCGGTAGAAAAACTATGTTCGCTCAAAGGCGTCGACCCGAAAAAGAGCAATCTGTCGATTATCTGCAACGACCTGAGCAACATCAGTGAATATGCCAAAGTAGGTACGCCGATCTTTAAGATGATGCGTAGGAATCTGCCGGGGCCGTTTACGTTTATCTTACCGACCACGTCGTCGCTTCCTAAAATATATAAGAATAAAAAGACCGTCGGCATACGTGTGCCGGATAATAACATTGTGCGGGAGATCGTCAAACAGTTGGGAAACCCCGTGCTGAACATGTCGGTCAAAGACGATTCCGATGAAATAGAATACACCACCGATCCCGAATTAATTCACGAAAAATGGGAGCATGTAGCAGAGATCGTCATTGATGGCGGTACCGGAGGTATTGAACCCTCGACCGTGGTAGACTGCACTTCCGGCGAGCCCGTGATCATCCGTCAGGGAAAAGGCGTGTTAAATCTGTAAGTTTCTGTCGGTTTATCCGGAAATCTTTCCTACATTCGCATTTCATTATCACAAAGTATCATTGACATTTTTATTCATACATCCTTTTTATGAAAAAGATTTTTGCTTTTCTGCTCGGTTTTGCAGTGCTCTTTTCGGTTTCTTGCGAGAAAAATCCCGATGAAGGAGACATCATCTCTGCCACCTATGATCCTTCAACCACAACATTTATCATTACATATAGCAGTGGAACAGAAAAAACGGTTCCAGCCATATTAGATAATTCAGTTAGCCCTCCAACAGCCAGCGCGACACTGCCGGACGGGACCGAACTTTGGGTAGCCCATGCCAAACAGGGCGGGAACGTAAGTTTCACACGGAAGGAAACTGCTAACTACGTCAATAATTGGATTTACGAGAATATGAATATTTATTATCTATGGAACGATAAAATTCCTAAAAATCCCGATTATTCGCGAAACCCACATGCTTTTTTTAATTCTATTTTATATAAATACAGCGCTTCTAATCGCGATGGAGACCGCTTTTCATGGGTTCAGGAAAATTATGTTGATCTACTCAACAGCCTTAGCGGCGTAAATTCCGATGAAATAGGTTTTGAATATATTCTCTTCCAAGTCGACGAGTCCGGAACACTTTACGCGGGGGTACTTTATCCTAAAAAAGGATCGGATGCCTATGCCAAAGGAATCAGCAGGGGCATGTTCGTAATACAAGTCAACGGGCAGGATATCACACTCCAAAACTATCAAACATTGTTCGGGGGCACCGGTACAAAAACGTTAAGAATGGCGGATTATGTGCTTAATACCAACGATAACAAGTATTATTTGAAAGATGTGGGAGACTTCACTATTCAGATGCATCGTCAATTTGCGGAAAACCCCGTCTATCTCGACAGTGTCTATACCGTTGGAGACAAAAAGGTAGGTTATTTGGTCTATCACTTTTTCGCGACCGATAAAAATGATAATGGACATGAATACGACAGGCAACTGATGGATGCCCTCGGCAGAATCCAAGCAAAAGGAGCAAAGGATATGGTGCTCGATCTTCGCTATAATAGTGGAGGAGCGGTTACCAGCGCCATTGCTTTGGCTAGTGCCTTGGTAAAAGACCGCTCTACCGATAAATTATTCGGAAGCACGGAATACAATTCACTCGTACATGAAGAATTGCTAAAAGAAGAAGGGGCGGATTATAACAAAGAATATTTCATCGACAAGATTCAAATCAATCAAAATTCATCGATCCCGATACCGGCTTTGAATCTTTCCCGTTTGTATGTACTGACAAAAAACTGGACGGCTTCCGCCAGCGAGTTGATCATAAACGGACTAAGACCTTATATGGATGTGATTTTAATCGGAGAAACAACTCATGGTAAAAACGTAGGATCTATCACTATTTATGAAAAACAGGATGCAAAAAACAAATGGGGGATACAGCCCATTATCGTTAAATTTTACAATAGTAATGGGGAATCGGATTATACCACAGGCTTTCCGCCGAACCATGAAGTGGATGAGTTTGATGCAGATGGCGACGGAGAAAATGAAATTTTTCTTCACGATTTCGGAGATTCCAACGACCCCTTGCTGAGGAAAGCACTGTCTCTTATCTCAACGGGAATACGCAGCGCAACATCGAAACCCGTTATATCGCCAGCCTTCCGCTCGGCAGAGATTGATGAAAAAGCGACGTTGAAAACAAGGGGGATACACCGTTTCGAACTATACGATGACACCCATGAAGAAGCGATCCGGAATATCCTGAAAAAATAAACATCTCTTCTTCAGTGTACAAAATACTATCGTTATCACATAACGGCGGTTGACGAGATAAGGGGCCGGTGAAGGATCTCTTTGATCCGTTCTTTATCAATAGCGTCGTACTTAATGTATTCATCACGGCGAAGGATCTTTTGGAGTTCCTCCTCTCGCGCTTGTTGCAGCTTGCGGATACGCTTCGATTTGTTGCACAGGAAACAATGCTCGGCGTCGTTCACTTCGAGAAGGAAACGGAATTCAACGGTTTTCAGCCGGTCGGCTTGCGCATCGTCAAACCCGATCAATTGCTGCATGCGCGCCACCTTATCTTCAGCGCTCTTTCTGAAAACCTCTTCGATGATACTCGCTTTTTGCGAAAAAGAGGTCGCAGCAAAAGCGCATAACAAAACCGCCGCTATAAATATTCTTTTTTTCATTTTTTCTGTTCTCCTTTATCGAGAGTGCCTATTTCTCATTATAATGCCCATAAGCCGAAAGTACCAAAACAATTACGCGGCTTTCGTCGATTTGATATACCAGACGGTGTTTCTGCGTAATCCGCCGCGACCATTGCCCCGTCCGGTCGCCGCTAAGCGGTTCGGGATGCCCGGTGCCCGTTGTAGGATGATTCTCCAATTCTTTCAAAAGAGCATCAATCTTTCTTAATACCCCCCTTTCACCCGCTTTTCGCAATTTGAGGATATCGGCTTCCGCTTTAGCCGAAATTAAAACAGTGTAAATCATTTCAAAGATTACCAAATAATTCTTTTCTAAATTCCGGCGTAAGAATTTTATATTTTCCCTGTTTCGCGTCTTCCAAAGCTTCGTCTATTTTGGCAAAGAACTCCTCTTTGCTCATCAAACTGTCGTCGTCTTCCTTCACGGGAACAATCTTATACGATTTACCTTTTCCCCGACGGATAAGGACTTCAAGCCCTTCATCGACTTTATCGAGATAGCTTTTTTGCTTATTCCTGAATTCTTTACTGCTGATTATAATCATAATACCTTCCTTTAAACAAGTGCCAATAGGATGCAAATATAGGAAGAATTATTTGAGAAACAAAGAGCAAAGAAATCAAGATGTGATCCCAAACTTTTCAGGTATTTCATCCATGATGGAAAAAAGCTCATCGAGCGTACCGGCACGTAACATGGCGATACGTGTAGGACGAAAATCGGGAATACCCTTAAATAGAGGTGTTGCCGCCAAATGCCGCCGGATATGCAGGATTCCCCGCCGCTCATCGAGCCGTTCCACACTTTGCCGCACCTGCTGCTTCAAGACATCCAGATACCAGGCAAAGGATTCCTCCGGAAGCTCCCCGCCTGTTTCCAGATAATGTTTCACTTCACGGAATATCCACGGACGACCGAACGTAGCGCGACCGATCATCACAGCATCCACGCCGGTTTCGTCGAACCGTCGGCGGCAGACTTCCGCCGAATCGATATCGCCGTTACCAATAATAGGAATATGCATACGGGGATTGTTCTTCACGTCTCCAATCAATCGCCAGTCGGCTGTACCGGTGTACATCTGGGCGCGGGTGCGGCCATGAATCGTCAACGCCGCAATGCCGCAATCCTGCAATTGCTCGGCAAGCGTTACAATAATCTTCGACTGGTCGTCCCATCCCAAGCGGGTCTTCACGGTTACCGGCTTTTTGACCGCCTTCACCACTTTCGAGGTAATATCGATCATCAACTCCGGAGTGCGCAGCATGCCCGAACCGGCACCTTTACCGGCGACTTTCTTTACCGGACAACCGAAATTAATATCGATGATGTCCGGTCCGGCTTCTTCACAAATCTGAGCAGCTTCGACCATCGCCGCCGAATCGCAACCATAAATCTGTATGGCTACCGGACGTTCCTCTTCACAAATAGCGAGCTTTTCCTTTGTTTTCTTCACATCGCGAATCAACGCATCGCTCGACACGAACTCGGTATACACCATATCCGCCCCAAACCGCTTACAAAGCAGCCGGAACCCGATATCGGTCACATCTTCCATAGGAGCAAGGAAAACCGGATAAGCCGGAAAATCAATAGTGCCTATCTTCATCTTTTTACTATTTGTACGAGAAAAACGATTTCTTTATTAGGGTATTTTATCAAACTTGATCTTTGTTCTGTAAGAATGTTTGTGTCCATTGTCCGGCATTAAAACCGACCAATACAAAAGTATCCCCGACGACCACTGGCCGTTTTGCCAACATCCCGTCAGTCGCCAACACATCGAGCAATTCTCCGGTAGAAGCCTCTTTCACCTTATCCTTCAAATGAAGCTCTTTATATCTTTGTCCGGATGTATTGAAAAACTTGGCTACCGGCAAACCACTCATCACAAGCCATTCGGCAAGTTCTTCGCGCTTGGGATTATTTTCAACAATATGACGGTAAGTAAAGTCGAGACCCTGCTCTTCGAGCCATTTGACCGCTTTACGGCACGTGCCGCACTTGGGATAACCAATAAATAGAAGTTTCATATAACTAAAACAATAGACAATTGATAATGGACAATGGACAAAGGACAAAGATAAGAAAAAATGATTGAATAAATAGGAACAGGGAGGGATAACTAAAAAGTATAAAAAAAATCCTACCTTTGTAATCTAACAACAAAAACAGATGGATAAAGACAGTAAAATATATGTGGCGGGACACCGCGGATTGGTCGGCTCCGCTATCTGGAAAAACTTACAAGACAAGGGATACACGCATCTCATCGGACGATCGCACGAGGAACTCGATTTACTCGACGGCGCTGCCGTACAAGCCTTTTTCGAGCGCGAAAAACCGGAGTATGTATTCCTCGCCGCTGCTTATGTGGGGGGAATTATGGCGAACAATACGTATCGGGCCGATTTTATCTACCGGAACCTGCAAATACAAAATCATATCATCGGCGAAAGTTTCCGGCACAAGGTGAAGAAGCTATTGTTTTTGGGAAGCACCTGCATTTATCCGCGTGAAGCCTCTCAGCCCATCAGTGAAGAATCGTTACTGACCGCACCGCTCGAATACACGAACGAGCCTTATGCCATTGCCAAGATCGCGGGATTGAAAATGTGCGAAAGTTTCAACCTGCAATACGGAACAAACTATATCGCCGTCATGCCGACGAACTTATATGGTCCGAACGATAATTTCGATTTGGAAAGAAGTCATGTGCTGCCCGCAATGATCCGTAAAATACATTTGGCAAAATGCCTTATGGAAAATGATTGGGAGGCCATCCGGGAAGATCTTGCCCGTCGTCCGGTTGAAAACATCTCCGCCGGGCATCCGAACGAGGAAATAGCGCGCATCCTCCTAAAGTATGGCATCACGCCGTCGGAAGTGAAACTTTGGGGAACGGGAAAGCCTTTGCGGGAGTTCTTATGGAGTGAGGAAATGGCCGACGCTTGCGTTTTCATTATGGAACGGGTAAATTTCTCCGATTTGGCAAAAGGAAAAAACCCGGTGCGCAATTGCCACATCAACATCGGAACAGGAAAAGAAATCAGCATCGGCAGGCTGGCCGGCATCATCGCGAAGACCATCGGCTATGACGGCCGGATTACTTTCGATGCCTCGAAACCCGACGGCACCCTGCGAAAGCTTACCGACGTTTCGAAGCTGCACTCTTTGGGATGGCGCCATTCTATTGAAATAGAAGAAGGGGTAGACCGGATGTATCGTTGGTACCGTTCTTCTACGAAGAATAAAATCGTTGTAAAATAATATAGGCACCGATCGTTGTTCAACGCCGATACCTTTCTATGTGAATCAATAGTTTTATTTTTTACTTATAAAACACCCGGTACTCCCAAGGTTTCAAATCGATGTTCTGAAAGGAGGATACCGCTGAGGAATCGGGATAAGCGCGGAACGCGGCACCGGGAACGTCTTCGTCAAAAGCCACTCGCACGGGATTCGCACTGAAATTAAAGATGCACACGACTTCCTGATCGTCTTTCACACGCCTGAAAGACCACACACTTCCGGAACGGTCGTTTGGTATTTCTTCGAAAGCGCCTCCTTTCTCCGGCGAAAGCAATGCGCTGTTCGACTTGCGCAACGCATTCAGAGAGCGGTAAAACGCGGTAAACGCCCCTTGATCGTTCCAGTCGATACTGTCTTTCTCGAAAAATTGCAGCCGGCGATTGAATCCCGCCTCCTGCCCGTTATAAATCAACGGCATGCCGGGCAACACGTAACTCAATACGGCAAAAGCTTCGGCAGCATCGCCCATGCGCTCGAACTCCGTGCCGTTCCACGAGTTTTCATCGTGATTGGACGTGAAATACATCGGGATGGCGCTCGGGGAAAAACGATCGAGCGTTCGCTGTAAAGAGGCCCTGAGCGAATCGACATTCTCTTTGCCCTGGGCTACCGCATTCATCTTATGATGGAAATCCCAGGCATAATACGCATCGAAAATACCGTCGTTCAGTTCCGGCTTTTCCGCTTCGGCCAGCAAAAACACCTCCGGCTTCAACGAAACAAGCGAATCTTTCGCGGCAGCCCAGAAGTCCGTCGGCACTTCGCCCGCCACATCGCAGCGAAAACCGTCGATATCGGCTTCCCGTACCCAAAACATCATCGAGCGGATCATCTCTTCCCGCATCTCTTTATTATCATAATTCAACTCAGCCACATCCGTCCAATCATACGGCGCCGAAATATTCCCCAAACTGTCGTGGACATACCAATCGCTTGTGGCATCGGCCATCCACACCGCATCGCGCGAAGTATGGTTGGCCACCCAGTCGAGGAGCACCTTCATGCCGGCATCATGCGCTTGCCGGACAACCTGCTTGAAGTCATCCAACGTACCGAATTCCTGATTCACACCGGTATAATCTTGAATGGAATAATAACTTCCCAACGATCCTTTACGTTCCGTTTCACCGATAGGTTGAATAGGCATAAACCATAAGATATCGACCCCTAATTCTTTCAGACGAGGCAAATGCGCAGCAAAGGCCGTAAAGGTTCCCTCGGGCGTGAACTGACGCGTATTTACTTCATAAATAACGGCCTCGTACGCCCATTCGGGATGAGCGCCGGAAGGCTCTACAGAAGTTTGCTTCTGTTTGTTTCCGCACGAAAACAATACGGATACGATAAGAAAGACGACAACTATTTTTTTCATTTTTATTTAGATGATTATAAGATGAAAAGACCGACATTCCCGCTATCCGCCAAACGCCATAAAGCCGTTGGACGGGAGACGGGAACATCTTTGCCCTAAATTCTTTTATTCCGTTTTGATGTTTTCAACGAATACACATCGTCCCGATCCTGAACAATGAAGACCGAAAGGGCGCCTATAACAAGCGAGCAGCCGGCCAATATCATCGTATAAATCACCTGCCCTCCGAAAAGGTCTTTCGTGATAAATCCGAGAATACTTGCCGCCAATATCTGCGGAATAACGATGAAGAAATTGAAGATACCCATATACGTACCCATTTTATCGGCCGGAAGAGCTCCCGTTAAAATGGCATATGGCATCGACAAAATGCTGCCCCAGGCAAATCCGACACCGATCATCGGGATGAGCAACAGGTTCGGATCATGGATAAAGAAGAATGACACGAACGCGATTCCTCCGACGGCCAAGGCGATAGCGTGCGTCGCTTTACGCCCGATTTGCTTAGCGAGCAGGGGCAACAGAAAAGCAGAAATAGCCGAAACGCCGTTATAGACCGCAAACAACACCCCCACCCAATTGGCCCCTTGGTTATACAATTCCGAGGAGGAGTCGGTGGTGCCATAGATATGCTGCGTGACAGCCGGAGTGGTATAAATCCACATCGCATAAAAGGCCAGCCATGAAAAGAATTGCACGACGGCCAACTGGCCCATCGTTTTAGGCATATGCAGCAGGTCGTTCATAATTCCGACCAGCCCGTTAGGATGCTTGCCCGGCGCGGTAATCATTCCCGAGACAATCAGAATGATTCCGAAGGCAAGCAACAACCCCGACACGATCAATAACTGCGCTTCGAGCCGGAAATAGAGAATCAACAATGTTGCCACCAATCCCGCGAGGCCCCAATAAGCGCCTTGTCTAAAAAAATGCGAGGAAGTAACCGGTGTAGCGACGAGTTTCTTTATGCCGGTTGTTTTTTCTTTCTCCTCCTCGAAAGCAGCCAGTTCTTCGGGCGAATATTCTTTCGTTGTGAGTACCGTATACAGAATGGCGCCAAATAATACTACGCCTCCTATATAAAACGACAACTTCACCGACAAAGGAATGGTTCCTTCAGCAGCCGTATTGGAAACACCGAACCAGTTCGTCAGAATATACGGCAGGAGCGAAGCCACCACGGCTCCGGTACCGATAAAGAAACTCTGCATGGCAAATCCCATCGTACGTTGCTCCGTGGGCAGATTATCGCCGACAAAAGCCCGGAAAGGCTCCATCGAAATATTAATGGAAGCATCCATAATCCACAACATCCCGGCAGCAACCCACAGGGCGGGAGAGTTCGGCATAATAAACAACGCAAGAGTAGTAAACACCGCGCCGATCATAAAGTAAGGGCGCCGGCGTCCGAAGCGGTTCCAGGTCTTATCGCTCAGATGACCGATAATGGGTTGGATGATAAGGCCGGTAATGGGAGCGGCAATCCACAGAATAGGAATATCTTCGACCCGCGCTCCCAATGTCTCGAAGATTCTGCTGACGTTTGCATTCTGCAATGCAAAACCGAATTGAATTCCCAGGAATCCGAAACTCATATTCCAGATATCCCAGAACGATAAATGTCTTTTTTTCATGAACATTGCTTTTCTATGATTCATACATACTTTCCTTACAAATGTATAATGATTGTTCCCGCCCGGACAACCCTCATAGCCAAAAAAAGGTGTTTTTTTATGCAATCGAATGCATAAAGGCTGAAGACGCTCACCGGGTGGAGTCGCGCACCACCAACTCGGTTTTAATGACTTTGCTAACGATCCCCGGCTTCGTTTCCGTGCCTTCGATGCGATTAATGAGCAGCCGCGCCGCCTGTTTGCCCATTTCAAAACCATGTTGATCGACGGTGGTCAATGTCGGGTCCGTGACTTCGGTAATATACGAATTGGTGAAACCGCAAATCGATATATCTTCGGGAATACGATATCCGGAAGCCTTCACGATCTGCACGCAATAAGCCGCAACCTCATCATTGATACAAAAGAATGCATCGGGAATCTTATCCCCTTTCAGGATTTCGGGAACGACCTTATGCACCATTTCTGCCACATCACAAACCTTCATGAAGTCTTTATCGACCGGAATCTTATTCTTACGCAACGCATCCTCGTATCCCATGCGGCGGTTGTTGGAAATAGGAAGCGACGGATTCATTCCCAAAAAAGCGATTTGCCGACAGCCCGTCTGCACCAGATAATCCACCGCCTTAAAAGCACCGGCATAATCATCCACCACCACTTTATCGGTATTGATTCCGGTACAAATACGATCGAAAAAAACCAAGGCGATATTACTGTCTACAATTTCCTGAAAATGCTCGAAGCTTGCAGTCGTTTTCGATTGGGAAGCCAGAATACCGCACACCCGTGCATCCAACAGGGTTTCCACACTCTTAACCTCGCGCTCGTAATCTTCATTGGAATGACAAAATATAATGTTGTAATTCCCCTTTTCCGTCTCTTCCTGAATGCCTGCAAGCACCGTCGAGAAAAAGAAGTGAACGACCTCCGGAACGATTACCCCTATCGTATTGTTCCGGTTGGTGCGCAAGCGTATGGCCAACGTATTGGGTTTATATTTATACTTTTCGGCATACTCCCGTACGAGCGCCTTTGTTTTGGCGCTAATTGCCGGATGGTCTTTCATCGCCCGCGATACCGTTGATGGAGATAAATTCAACGCTTTGGCAATACTTTTCAATGTTATCTGCCGTTTATCCATTTGTATAAAGATTAAATTAAATTTCATTCTACTATTTCCCGCAACGACAGATTACAAGCAAACTTGTCATCTGATCATTTCGCTTAATGGAATAGTTCCTCAAAAATAGCGAAAAAAGCGGTTCAAAGGATAAACAAAGCCTATTATTTTATACTATTGAGGGCGTCGCTTGGAACAACACCCCCGATTACTGAAAAAGCCCCGGATATCCCGGAGCTTTTTCTGCATTATTGACAACTTAAATTATTCTTACTCGGCAACAATTTCAAAAGGAATTTCTACCGAGATCTCTTTATGCAATTTAGCAATCGCTTTGTAAGTACCGACTTCTTTCACTTGTTCTTTGATGACGATATATTTTCTATCCACATCGAACCCTTTTTCTTTAAGAGCTTCCGACAACTGAATATTGGTAACCGATCCGAAAATGGTACCCGTAGAACTGGTCTTTGCTCCGATCGTAAGCGAAACCCCCTCTAACTTATGAGCGAGTTCCTGAGCAGCAGCTTTGATTTGTTCGAGTTTGTGAGCGCGTTGTTTCAGATTTTCCGCGAGCACTTTTTTAGCCGAACCGGTAGCGATAACGGCTTTTCCCTGGGGAATAAGGTAGTTACGGGCATATCCTTTTCTGACATTTACCACGTCGTCTTTATAACCCAGACTTTGTATATCTTCTTTTAAAATAACTTCCATGATTATCTCTCCTTATTTATTTCATTAAATCGGCAACGTAAGGCAGCAAGGCAATATGACGAGCTCTCTTCACAGCTTGAGCAACGCGGCGTTGAAACTTTAACGAAGTTCCGGTAATTCTACGAGGCAATATTTTGCCCTGCTCGTTCAAGAATTTTTTTAAGAACTCGGGATCTTTATAGTCGATATACTTAATACCGTTTTTCTTGAAACGGCAATATTTTTTCTTTTTTACGTCCACCGATAGCGGAGTCAAATATCTGATTTCTGATTGTTTTGCCATTTTCTTAGTCGTTAGTTTCTTTTGATTCTACTTCCTGTTTTTCTACATTTGCTTTAGACGACGACCTGTCGGTTGTTTGCCTGTTAGCCTGAGCCTCATGTCTTTTACCACCGCGGTTATTTCGTCTCTTTTCCGCATATTCAAGCGCAAACTTGTCTTGTTTTACGGTTAAGAAGCGGATAACGCGTTCATCACGACGAAAATTCACTTCGAACTTTGCGACTACGGAAGGGTCCGCATTAAACTCTAAGAAAGCGTAAAAGCCGGTACTTTTTTTGTCGATGGGGTAAGCCAGCTTGCGTAAGCCCCAATTTTCTTCGTTTACAATTTCAGCTCCGTTGTCCGTAAGGAGGGATTTGAATTTGTCAACCGCTTCCTTCATCTGTGCATCAGACAAAACGGGAGTCAAAATGAAAACGGTTTCATAATTGTTCATACTAGTTAATTATTAATGTTTTATGTCATTTTAATTTTCGAACGGCAAAGTTACTATATTTTCTCGAAACAGCAAACTATCGCTCGGATTTTTAATACTTTTACCAACGGTTTTACTTGAAACGACATCCTCGGTTGATGGAAAAAACCGTAGAACGTTGAATATCTCAAAATAAATACTTACTTTCGCTACCGATAATAAATTCCAATAATATGGAATGAAGAACGATAATAAAGACCTAATGAAAAAAATTATTTTTGCTTCTCTCGCTGTCTTTTGCTGGATGCAGCTCGTTGCCCAACAAGAAGACTTTATAAAAGAGGTATATTTGTCGTCGCAAGGCGATTCGTTATTGTTCCGGCAATTAAATCCGCAACAAGTTGTCCCGGGTAAGAAATATCCGCTGGTTGTATTTCTCCACGGCGCCGGTGAGCGGGGAAACGATAATGAAGCCCAATTAACCCACGGCGGCAATATGTTTACCAATCCGGTAAACAGAGAGAAATATCCGGCCTTTGTACTCTTTCCGCAATGCCCGGCCGAAAGATACTGGGCACCGAAGACCCGTCCGGATAACTTCCGGGGAATACCCTTCGAAGTCGATCCGCCAATCTCCACCCCTCTGCAATCGGTAAAAGAATTGATAGACCGCACCATCAGCCGTTATCCGATCGATACGGACCGGATTTATGTCGTAGGATTATCGATGGGGGGCATGGGCACATTCGACCTTCTTTGCCGTTATCCGGATTTGTTCGCGGCGGCTGTTCCCATTTGCGGCGGCGTGAATATCGAACGCCTGGGCAAGATAAAAACGCAGGCTCGTATACGCATATTCCACGGCGATGCCGACCAGGTCGTGCCGGTCGCCTTCTCGCGAGAGGCCTACTTAACACTCAAGAATAACGGAATCGACGTCGAATACATCGAATTCCCGGGATTCAATCACGACAGTTGGACATCAGCCTTCAACCGGCCGGACTTTATGGAGTGGCTGTTCGCAAACCGTAAATAAGAAACTGTTTTGTGAATACGGCAACAACTTTTCGATAAGTTCGTTGTTTAAGACGGTAATAAAACAACAAATCATAGAATGAAAAAAGTAGTCAATCAAGCGCTGGTGATTTTCGGAGCATCGGGCGACCTAACCTATCGCAAACTCATTCCGGCCGTTTTCGATTTATATATGAACGAGTCGTTGCCGAAAGGATTTGCGGTTTTGGGTGTAAGCCGGTCTTCCTTTTCCGATAGTGCATTCCGCCAGAAGATGAAAAAAGGCATTCAGGAGTTTGCTCATTACAAAGATGCAAAGGCCCCAAAGATCGAGGATTTCCTCTCGAAAGTGTTTTATATCAGCATCGACACGCAAAAAGGGGAAGAATATGCCCACGTGAAAGCGAAACTGGCCGAACTGGAATCGACATTCCAACTCGATCATAATTATATATTTTATTTATCTACGCCGCCATCGCTCTACTCTTTGATTCCGAAATACCTCTACGGTCAAGGGCTTACCTTGCAGCATTCGGGCTTCCGGCGGATCGTGATTGAAAAACCGTTCGGCCATGACTTGGAATCGGCACAGAAGCTCAACCAACAACTGCTGGATTTTTTCGAAGAAGATCAGATTTACCGCATCGATCATTACCTGGGAAAAGAAACCGTGCAGAACCTGATGGTGACCCGCTTCGGCAATGGTATTTACGAACCTCTCTGGAACCGAAGGTATATCCAGCACGTCGAAATCACCGCCGCCGAAAGTATCGGCGTGGAAGACCGCGGCGGTTATTACGATCACGCGGGCGCCCTGCGCGACATGATACAAAACCATCTTCTGCAGGTCGTATCGCTGGTGGCCATGGAGCCCCCTTCGAAAATTTCGGCCGACGATATCCGCTATGAGAAGATGAAAGTCTTCCGGGCATTGCGTCCGTTTACCAAGCTCGACCTGAAGAACAACGTTATCCGGGGACAATACACCGAAGCGACCGTCCGCGGAAAGCAACTCAAAGGCTATCGGGAGGAAAAGGATGTAAAGAAAACTTCACGGACAGAGACCTACGTCGCCATGAAGTTCTTTATCGACAATTGGCGTTGGGAAGGCGTACCGTTCTACCTCCGTACGGGCAAGCGGCTGCCGACACGGGTGTCGGAGATCGTCATCCATTTCAAACCTTCCCCTACCCGCCTCTTCAAACAGACGGAAGGCGACAAGGGCGAGAACTTACTCATTTTACGTATTCATCCCGATGAAGGCATTTTGCTGAAAACCGGCATGAAAGTCCCCGGAAGCGGGTATGAAATGAAATCGGTGAATATGGATTTCCATTATTCGGAATTAAACGATCATTATATTCCCGGGGCATACGAACGATTGCTTACCGACTGTATGGCCGGCGACAATACTCTTTATATGCAAGGCGTGGCCGTAGAGGAAACATGGAAGTTCGTACAGCCGATCCTCGATTATTGGGAGGAGGACAAGGATGCTCCGCTGCATGGCTATCCCGCCGGATCGTGGGGACCCGATTGTGCCGACGACCTGATCGACGGTAAAGAAAATATATGGCGCTACCCGTGCAAAAACTTAGCGGAAGACGGGGTGTATTGCGAATTGTAAAATGGAGATTAGAGATTGGAGATTAGAGATTGGAGATTGGAGATTAGAAAATGGAAACAGAAATAAAAATATTTGAAGACATCGAAGCGTTGAATAACGCTTTTACCGAATGGCTGAAGGAAATCCTCGCACAAAAAGAGGTGGTTACATTGGCGTTATCGGGCGGTTCTACGCCTAAATCGTTGTTCCGGTATTGGGCGGAAGAGCATCGCGACGATATCGAATGGGGAAAAATCCGCTTCTTTTGGGGAGACGAACGTTGTGTGGGACCTACCGACGAGCAAAGCAATTACAGAATGGCCCGGGAGAATCTGTTCGATTTCATACCCGTGTCCGAAAAACAAATCTTCCATATTCACGGGGAAGACGATCCCACATCGGAAGCAAATCGCTACGGGGAAATCATCTCGCGCGCGACGGATAGTATCGAGGGCATGCCGGCTTTCGATATCGTGATGCTCGGCATGGGCGATGACGGTCATACGGCATCGATATTCCCGCATGAAATCGATTTGTGGGATAACGGCCATGTGTGTGTGGTCGGCACGCATCCCGACAGCGGACAAAAAAGAATCAGCTTGTCCGGAAGAGTGATCAACAATGCCCGGCATGTGGCTTTCCTGGTTACCGGCGAAGCAAAGGCCGATAAAGTAAGGGAAATAATGGCGCCCCGGCATCGCAATACCAGCCGCTATCCGGCTGCGAGGGTTAATCCTTCGCACGGCACGCTTACGTGGTTTTTAGATAAAAAAGCTGTGGGGAAATAATAATAATTAGCAAATTAGCGAATTAGCAGATGAGGAGATGAGCGAATTAGTAAATTAGCAAATTAGCAAATTAGCAGATGAGGGAATTAGCAAATGAGGGAATGAGCCGTCAGCTAATCAGCCGACAAAGTAATTCATAATTCATAATTTGTCATTTGTAATTCGTCATTTGAAATCAGCACATCATTAGAATAACATGAAAAGAATTTATTTTTTAATAGG
>ENA-UOOM01000528-UOOM01000528.1-fermentation-metagenome-genome-assembly--contig:-NODE-528-length-42948-cov-7.801902_pt1 | contig 42948 bp, 38 predicted proteins | sample MGYA00245781_ERZ724031 | MGnify/ENA primary metagenome ERZ724031 (study PRJEB28704, sample SAMN03018317) | fermentation metagenome | biome: anthropogenic terrestrial biome; feature: soil; material... | reverse complement strand
GGCAATGGGGATGGCCCGTCAGTATGGGGGGAGGTGAAATTCCTATGAGGACGGTCGGCCGCCGTCCGTCGGATAAGCCCATAACGATAAAAACTGAAACAGAAGTGCAGGTTAAGGGTGTGCCCATTTGGGTGAACGTGTATGTGAGCCCCCAATTCAAGGCGCATCCTTTTGCTGCACGAATGTAACTGAGGAGGCTGAACTATGGCTAATGCAAAATTGTCACAGGAAAAAGCCTACCGGATCATGCTGAAAGAATACCCCGACGTGCTTGACATCAAGCAAATGTGTGAAATTCTTGGCATTAGCCTTAAGACAGGCTACGGTCTCATACAGGAAAATAAGATCGAGTGTCTCAAGGTTGGGCGGGCATATCGAATCCCCAAGCCTTTTTTATTAAGTTATTTGGGAATCGGAGCGAACAGCGACAGCCAATAAAATGATGTTTGCACATTTTACGAGCCTTTTTTATTATGTTACACTCATCCTGTCAACGGCAGGTGAGGTGAGCGAGTAACTTGAAAGGAGGAAATGAGGAACATATGGAACTCACCAAAATGCTGAAAATGGTCGGCCTGACCGAGGATGAATTTATTGGAGGATTCACCACAAGCAAAAAGGGCTATTATTACACCGTTCTCAACCGAAAGGATCAGAACGGAAAGCGCAAACCCCTTTGGATTTCAACTGGGCTTCCTGCGGTTGAGGAAAACGAAGCAGAAGCCGAAAGCATGTGCTTGTCGGCTAGAATCCAATATTCCATTGACCTGAAAAACGGTGTGGCTGATAAGATGCCTGGGCATGAAGAACCTGATGAGGGAAACAGCGTTCAGGATGATTCCGATGCAAACCATTCAGCCAATCCCCTGTTTGCGGATTTGTTAAAAGAGTGGCTTGCCTTCAGACACCCGGACAACATTGTTGTGGGCGAAGATTTTAATTTTGATAAGACAATCAAGCTCAATACCTGGGCCGGATATGCGGAAAACATTGAACGCAATCTATATCCGACCTTCCAGGCTCACGGCTGCACGGTCCGAGAGATTACACCCGATCTGCTCAAAGGACATTATGCTTACCGGCTGAAATCCGGCAAGAAGAAGTCTACGGTTGTAAAGGATTATACCATTATCAACCAGACATTGAATTATGCCGTCAGCAAAAAGCTTATCAGCGTGAATCCGAACAGTGCCATCACCCTGCACAAAATCGAGAAATACAACGCAGCTATACTCAATTCCGAACAGATGTTGCATTACCTGGACTTTATTCGAGGAGATGTTATTGAAATCCCGATACTCTTAGGCGGCTTTTATGGCATGCGACGCAGTGAATGCCTTGGCGCGAGAGAATTCCAGTTTGACTTTAATTTTAAATTCTATCGCTCCAGTCATACCGTAACCAAAGCAGTGATTGGTAAGCAAAAAATCTATATCCCATCCGACAAACCCAAAACCGATTTGAGCAACCGTACTTATCCCCTGATTCCTTATATCGAGGAAAGAGTTAAAGAAAAGATAAGGGAAAACAAGGAACTGAGGGAACTTTGCGGCAACTCATACAGTAAGGAATGGCTGGGGTATATCTGCGTCCATCCTTTGGGAGAAATCATCGACCCGGGATATATCACCAACAGGCACGCTAATTTACTAAAAAAAGCCGGGTTGCCCCATGTCAGATTTCATGACCTTCGGCATTCGTGCGTAGGTTTATTGCTGGCCAAAGGCGTCCCGATGGAACGTATCAGGGATTGGGTCGGCCATAGCGACATTCGTACAACAATTAACCTCTATGGTCATCTGGAATACCAATCCAAGATAGAAACAGCGGAAGTCATGCAGGAATGTTTGCCGCTTAAATTGGCAGGGACCGCTAATCGTTAAGATCAGCAGCCCCATGATGGCGGAGGAGGTGGGGGTTGAACCCACGCGCCGTTGCCGACCTATCGCATTTCGAGTGCGACCCCTTCACCACTTGGGTACTCCTCCAGATATTATTAACTTGTAAAACTGCCTGGGATAGAACTTGGATAGAACAGCTCAAAAATCAATGTTTATTTGAACTCCGAAGGCAGGAAAAACCGCATAAATACAAGGTTTTCGGCTACATGTCTTCCACATTACGCACTACATTTCGAGTCGAGCGCCTTCGACCAACTCGGCCATCTCTCCTCAAATCTGCAAAGAATTCACTCAGCAAGCGGGCACAATCCGCTTCCAGAACCCCAGCATATACCTGTATTTGATGATTCAAGCCCGGGAAACGCACCACATCCAAGATGGACCCGGCCGCACCGGCCTTACTGTCCCCGGCTCCATAAACCAGTCGGCCCAGGCGGGCATTTACCATAGCCCCTGCACACATGGCACAGGGTTCCAGTGTACAGTATAAAGTGGCATCGCTTAAACGCCACCGCCCCAGGCTTTGGGCCGCTTGCTGCAGAGCCGTAAGCTCAGCATGTGCGGTGGCATCGTTGCGGAGTTCCTTTTCATTGCGGGCTCGAGCGATTATGGTATCATCAGATACAATCACCGCGCCGACGGGGATCTCTCCAGCCTTATAGGCCTCCTCCGCCAGCTCCAGAGCCACCCGCATATATTTTTCATCCCTTTTCACAGGGTTCACCGCCACATGGTGCGCCCGAAGGGACTCGAACCCCTGACCCACGGTTTAGGAAACCGTTGCTCTATCCTAACTGAGCTACGGGCGCCGAATTTTCTGGTGCATCATAAACCTGTTAAAATAATGGCGCGCCCGGCAGGATTCGAACCTGCGACCTCCAGATTCGTAGTCTGTTACTCTATCCAGCTGAGCTACGGGCGCGTGAATGCATTGTTCAGTTTTTGGAACCTCTGTTGAGCATAAAAATGGCGGAGAGAGAGGGATTCGAACCCTCGAGACAGGTTTAAGCCCGTCTACTCGCTTAGCAGGCGAGCGCCTTCAGCCGACTCGGCCATCTCTCCACGTCTTTTCCTGCTTATGCTCTTTTGCAAAGTGGCGGAGGAGGTGGGATTCGAACCCACGGAACCCGCAAAGGTTCAACGGTTTTCAAGACCGCCTCCTTCAACCGCTCGGACACCCCTCCATTGCGAAGGTCCATTCGTATCCAATGCAAAAGAAAGTATATCACAGGGCTACTTCAATGTCAACCAGCCTTCTATGCGGATTCCGCCGGAATTATTACTTTCAGGCCTCCCATATAAGGGCGCAAAACCTCCGGTATTACCACGGAACCGTCTGCTTGTTGATAGTTTTCGAGAATAGCCGCCACGGTTCTCCCCACTGCCACCCCGGAACCGTTTAAGGTGTGCACGTATTGCGGCCTGGATTTGGCATCGGGGCGAAAACGGATGTTGGCCCGCCGGGCCTGGAAATCTTCGCAATTGGAACAGGAAGAAATCTCTTTATAAGCCTGGTAACTGGGCATCCACACTTCCAGATCATAGGTTTTGGCTGATGAAAAGCCCATATCCCCTGTGCTCAATAGCACTACCCGGTAGGGCAGCCCCAGGAGCTGTAAGACTTTTTCGGCGTCAGCGGTCAAGCCTTCCAGTTCTTCGTAGGAATGCTCCGGGTCCACGATCTTTACCAGTTCCACCTTGTTAAACTGGTGCTGGCGGATCACTCCGCGGGTGTCCCTGCCGTGAGAACCGGCCTCAGCCCGAAAGCACGGGGTGTAGGCGGTCAGGTAAATCGGCAGCTGCCCGGCTTCCAGAATCTCCTCCCGGTACAGATTAGTCAGAGGAACCTCTGCGGTAGGCACCAGATACATCTCCCGGCCCTCTACCTTGAACATATCTTCAGCGAACTTGGGTAATTGGCCGGTTCCGGTCATGCAATCCGCGCTGACCATAAAGGGGGGCAGGATCTCCTTATAGCCGTGCTCCCCGGTATGCACATCCAGGTAAAAATTGATCACCGCTCGTTCCAGCCTGGCGCCAGAGCCTTTATATACGGTAAAACGGGCCCCGGAAAGCTTGGCTGCCCGTTCAAAATCCAGCACATCCAGCTCGGGCCCCAAATCCCAGTGGGCTTTGGGCTCATAATCGAACTGGCGGGGGTCCCCCCAGCGGCGCACTTCCACGTTGTCATTCTCGTCCAACCCCACCGGCACCGACTCATGGGGCAGGTTGGGGATATTGAGAAGTATATTGTCCAGATTAGTCTCGATGATTTTGAGCTGATCATCCAGGCTTTTTATTTCCAAACCTACCTGGCGCACTTTTTCCATCAAAGCCGCCGGATCCAGGCCTTCTTTTTTCATACGCCCCACTTCCATAGAGGCGGTGTTGCGGAATCCCTTCAGTTCCTCGACCTTGCCTAAAATAGCGCGCCGTTCTTCATCCAGGGTGATAAACCTGTCCAGGGCTCCGGAAATATTCCGTTTCTGCAGGGCGGCTTCCACTATATGGGGTTTGGCACGGATAAGTTTGGCATCTAACATGGCAATACCTCCTTCAAGCCTTTACTAAAAGTGCAGGAGCCTGGGTTTACCAACAATGCCATCCAGTTTGCTCAGGGACTCCAAGACCTCATCATCGGCCTTATTGTCCACATTGAGCAGCATGATGGCGATGTCGCCTTTGGTTTTGCGTGCGGTCTTCATGGAAGCTATATTTACCCCGGCATCACCCAGAGCAGTGGCAAAAGGACCGATAACCCGGGGGCGATCCTCGTTCTTGACGATGATGATATAGCCTTCCAAATCGTTTTCGGTTTCATAACCGTTGATCTCGACCAGGAGCGGATTTCGGGCCCTGGATACGGTGCCGGCCAACTCCAGCGTAAATTCGTGGTTGGACATTTTGGCCGTGATGACATTCTTGTAACGCCGGGTGCTCTGTTCTTCTTTATGCTCGAAAACCACAATTCCACGCTCATCCGCCATCAAGCGCGCATTGACGTAGTTAACCTTTTCAGCCATCACCGGAAGCAAGAGCCCTCTTAAGAAAGCCACGGTCAGCATTTCGGTCTCATTCATGGTCATTGGACCGCTATAGGTCAATTCCACCCTGCTTAGCGGGGCTTTGGCCATCTGATAATAGAACATCCCCATTTTCTCAGCCAGGGTAATATAGGGCTTCAGGTAATTCAGTTCATCGTTGACCATAGTGGGCAGATTGACCACATTGGGCACTATTTCACCGCGCAGGGCTTTGATGACCTGCTCGGCAATGGTTTCTCCCACCCGCTTCTGGGCTTCAAAGGTGTCTGCGCCCAAATGGGGAGTAACCACCACGTTGTTGAACTCAAACAGGGGATTGGCTTCGGCCGGCTCTTTTTCAAACACGTCCAGCCCGGCACTGGCGATCTTGCCGGAACGCAGTCCGTCAATAATGGCAGCTTCCTTCACGATACCCCCCCGGGCACAGTTGACGATGCCAATGCCGTCTTTGGCCAGGGCAAACATTTTCTCATCTATCATATGCATAGTCTCTTCATTGCGTGGGGTATGAACGGTTAGAAAATCAACCTGCTTCATCAATTCTTCCAAGGTTTCGACCTTTTCCACCCCAAAGCGTTCAAAGCGCTGATCGGCAATGTAGGGGTCATAGGCCAATACCCGCATATTGAAGGACTTGAGACGGGTCGCCACCATGGATCCGATGCGGCCCAGGCCTACTATGCCTACACTTTTCCCGTAAAGCTCCACTCCGCGGAATGGCTTGCGGTCCCATTTGACTTCTTTCAGATAACGGCTGGCCCAAGCGGTATTGCGCACTGAAGAAAGCAAAAGGCTGATGGTTTGCTCGGCCGCAGAGATCGTGTTGCTGTCCGGGGTGTTGGCTACAATAACCCCGTAACGGGTGCATACCTCCACATCGATATTGTCTACTCCGTTGCCGGCCCGGCCCACCACTTTCAGATTCTTGCCCTGTGATATGAGCTCTTCGTTAACCTGGGTGACACTGCGAACGATTAAGGCGTCATATTGATCAATGATCTTCAACAATTCTTCTCTGGATATGCCATCCCGGTAGTCAACATCCAGTTCGGTTTTCAACAGCAGAATGCCTTCTTCGGCGATTCGTTCTGTTACGATGACCTTTTTCTTTTCCATTCTAATTGCCCCTTCCTCAACCTGCGAAATCGCTATGGTTTTTCAGTATGTGCTCCTGGGCCACTTTTACTCCGGCCCCCAATTCCACCGGATGGCCCATTTTATGGAGAATCATCTCCAATGCCGCCAGGATGGCTAAGAGGTCTAATTCCCTAACATAGCCCAGATGCCCGATCCTGAAGATCACATCATACAGATTTTGCTGTCCCCCGGCTAATACGATGTTGAACTGCTGCAACATGGTCTGGCATATCTGGTTAGCCCCCAGTGTCTGCGGAGCCAAAACCGAGGTCACCGAACAGGAGGCCTGCTCAGCTTCGGCCAGGAGCCCCAACCCCATTGCGCTGACCGCTGCTCTTATCAAATCGCGGTAAAAGGCGTGCCGGCGGATAATGTTGTCCAGGCCTTCTTCAGCCATCATGCGCAGAGCTTCCTGCAGCCCGTAAAACAGGGAAATAGCCGGCGTGGTTGGCGTCTGGCCCTTCTGCAGGTACTCTAATCCGGTGCTTACATCCCAGTAAAATCTGCTGTTATTTATTTTTTTATGAATACTCAAAGCGCGCTGGTTAAAAGCCAAAAATCCCAAACCGGGAGGTATCATAAAGGCTTTTTGCGATCCGCTGGCGGCTACGTCGACCCGCCACTCATCCATCTTAAAAGAATGAGCCGCCAATCCGCTAACCGTATCAACAATGAAGAGGGCGGGATGATCCCCTAGGGCATCCGCGATAGCGGCTATATTGTTAACCACCCCGGTTGAGGTCTCATTATGACTCACCAGAACCGCTTTGATGCGTTTATCCGTGTCCCGGTCGATGCGCTCCTTAATAAGCTGTGGGTCGGCAGACTTTCCCCAGGGCACCAAAATCTTCTCCACGGCAGCTCCAAAGGCCTGGGCGATGGCTGCAAAGCGATCTCCAAAAACACCAATGGATACTGCCAGAACCTGGTCTCCCGGAGCGATAAAATTAGCTACCGCCGCTTCCATCACTCCCGTCCCCGAGGAGGGGTATATCAGTACCTCCCCCTGGGTTTGATATATGGAGCGAATACCTGCCGTCACCTCAAACAATAGATCATGAAAGGCTGGTCCGCGATGATTGATCATGGAGCGGCTCATGGCCCGGATGATCTGCTCAGGCAATGGCGTCGGCCCGGGAAGCAATAAATACTGTTCCCCTATCATTATGTGATAAAACCTCCTTGGTAAAACATTTGCAAAAAATTAATCCTCCCGCCCCTGCAGGGACGAGAGGTTTTCTCCCGCGTTGCCACCCTTGTTGGCGCCTTCTCGGCACCCCCTTAGAGGCTATAACGTAGCCACCGGTACTGCTTTCACAGCCTGCTCCAGGGTGGATTCCAAGCCAGGCTGCACTGGTTTGCACCGACCACCAGCTCTCTTCGCCAGCCATGGATTATACTGCTCCCTATCATCGCCGCTTTGACTGAATGTGGAGTTTGGCCATTATTATATTACATGGATTACCCATTTGCAACCAAATCCGACTTAAAAACCACTTTATTCTTTTTTGAAGGGTTATTCTTCTTTTTCGACCCTGAATTTGGCCAGTCCCACAATATGATCGCCGGGGGGGAGCTTCATCAGCAGGACTCCCCGGGAGTAGCGTTTTTGAACCGATATATCGTCTACTTCCAGGCGTATCAATTGCCCTTCGCCGGTCAGCAAGACCAGTTCTTCTCCGTCTTCCACGGTCTGAAAAGCCACCAGTTTGCCGTTCTTGCCCAGAATATCGATGCTTTTCAGGCCTTTACCGCCTCTCTTTTGCTCTTTGAATTCGTTCACCGGGGTGCGTTTGCCGTAGCCGTTTTCAGTCACCAGCAATACCCAGGCTTTTTCACGATATTTGTCTATGCCGATGACGTAGTCATTGAGGGCTAAATTGATGGCTTTGACCCCGGCTGCGGTACGGCCCATAGGGCGCACCTGGCTTTCATCGAACATGATGGACAAACCATGCGCACTGGCTATCATGATGCGATCGCCAGTTTCTACGCGCCGCACCCCCACCAGTTCGTCGTCCTCCCGGAGGTTGACCGCTATCAACCCCGATTTTCTGATATTATTGAAGGCCGATAAGGGGGTCTTTTTGATGATGCCCTTCTTGGTCAGCATGATCAGGTTTTTGGTATCGTCCATCTGGCGTGCCGCCACCATGGTGGTTACAAGCTCATTGGGTCTTAAGTCCAAAAAGTTTATAACCGGGGTGCCCTTAGCCTGCCGGCTTGATTCCGGCAGACGATAAGCCTTAATGGTAAACACGCGCCCTTGATTGGTAAAGAACAGCACCTGGGATAAGACGCTCGTGACCAGAACATCGGCGGCAGCATCTTCAGCCCGGTTGGTGGTTGAACTTATGCCCCGCCCGCCCCGGCGCTGGGCCCGGTAGGCCTCCAGCGGCTGGCGCTTGATGTAGCCGCGGTTGCTCAAGGTAACCACTACATCATGATCTTCGATGAGATCCTCGATGTTGTAATCACTTTCTTCGAAAGTGATCTCGGTACGGCGCGCATCTCCATAATTCTTCTTGACCTCCTCCAGATCAGCTTGAATCAAGTTTAAGATGCGCTGGGGATTCCCCAGTATCTCCTCATAATCGGCTATTTTAGCCAGGAGATCCCTCTGCTCCTCTTGCAGCCGGGCTCTTTCCAGGCCGGTCAGCTGTGCGAAGCGCATATCCAAAATGGCATTCGCCTGCCGCTCCGACAGGTTAAAGCGTTCCATAAGACCCTGGCGGGCCGCTTCTCGGTCCTTGCTGCTGCGAATCAGGTTCAATACCTCATCCAGATGGTCAATGGCTATTTGCAGCCCTTCCACAATATGCAGCCGGTCCCGGGCCACTTTCAATTCATAGCGGGTGCGCCTGGTCAAGACGTCTTTGCGGTGCTCCAGATAATTTTCCAGCATCTGCTTGAGGTTTAACACCCTGGGCTGCCCATGCACCAGTCCCAGCATGATGATGCCGAAACTGTCTTCCATCTGCGTATGCCGGAAGAGTTTATTGACCACCACATTAACGCTGACATCTTTGCGAATTTCAATGACGATGCGCATGCCGTTGCGATTGGATTCATCGCGCAGGTCAACGATCCCGTCAATCTTTTTGTCTCTGACCAGCTCGGCTATTTTTTCCACCAGTCGTGACTTGTTGACCTGGTAAGGAAGTTCGGTGACGATGATGGCATTGCGCCCGTTTTTGCGTTCTTCAATAGTGTGCCGGGCCCTGATGCGCACCGTGCCGCGCCCGGTCAAATAAGCCTGCCGGATGCCCTCGGTGCCCATGATAATCCCTGCGGTGGGGAAATCCGGGCCGGATATATGGGCATTTAATTCTTCTATCGATAAGTCTGGATCGGCGATCAAGGCCTCCAGGCCATTCACTACCTCCACCAGGTTATGGGGAGGGATATTGGTGGCCATACCCACTGCGATTCCGGCGGAACCGTTTATCAGCAAGCTGGGTATGCGGGCCGGCAAGACCTGCGGTTCCTGGCGGGAATCATCATAATTGGGGCGCCAGTCCACGGTGTCTTTTTCTATATCGCGCAACAGCTCCGCAGCGATTTTGGACATGCGGCTTTCGGTGTAACGCATGGCTGCAGCCGAGTCGCCGTCCACCGAACCGAAGTTGCCGTGCCCGTCGATCAAAGGATAACGCATCGCGAAATCCTGGGCCATTTTAACCATGGTGTCGTAAATAGCCGCATCCCCGTGAGGATGGTATTTACCCATCACTTCTCCCACGATGTTGGCTGATTTCTTATGGGGCTTGTCATGGGTCATGCCCATGTCATATAAAGCGTAGAGAATGCGGCGGTGCACTGGTTTGAGGCCGTCCCTGACATCCGGTATAGCCCGCGACACGATTACGCTCATAGAGTATTCCAGGAATGATTTTTGAACTTCTTTTTCTATATCGATCGGCACTACCCGATCAAACAGGTTAGCTTCTCCCACTCATCACACCTCCCTATATATCAAGGTTAGTTACATATCTGGCATTGGCTTCGATAAACTCCCGGCGGGGCTGCACATTGTCGCCCATCAGATCGGAAAAAATAGCATCGGCCTGCATGGCATCCTGAATATTCACCTGCAGTATGGTGCGGTTTTCCGGATTCATAGTGGTATCCCAGAGCTGTTCGGGATCCATTTCCCCCAGGCCTTTGTAGCGCTGCACCGCCCATTTCTTGTCACTGTTTTGCAGGAAGAGGTTCATCTCCTCATCATTGTGGAAATAATGGATATCATTGCCCCGCTTCAGGCCGTACAGAGGCGGCTGGGCGATATATACATAGCCGTTTTCAATCAACTCGCGCATATAGCGATAGAAAAAGGTCAAAAGCAAGACCCGGATATGCGAACCGTCCACATCGGCATCAGTCATGATAAAGAGCTTGTGATAGCGCGCTTTCTTAATCTCAAAATCTTCGGATATACCGGTGCCGATGGCGGTGATCAAGGCTTTGATCTCTTCATTTGACAGCACTTTGTCCAGCCGGGATTTCTGCACATTGAGGATCTTGCCGCGCAAGGGCAAAATAGCCTGGAAATCGCGGTCTCGTCCCTGTTTGGCCGAACCTCCTGCGGAATCGCCCTCCACGATATACAGCTCACACAAGGCCGGGTTTTTATTGCTGCAATCGGCCAGTTTGCCAGGAAGAGTGGTGCTTTCCAGGGCGCTCTTGCGGCGGGTTAATTCCCGGGCTTTGCGGGCTGCCTCCCGGGCCCGGCGTGCTGAGATGGCTTTATCCAGAAGCTTCTTGGCCAAAGGCGGATTTTCTTCCAAGAAATAGGTCATGTTTTCGTAAAGGGCGCCTTCTACGATGCCGCGAATATAAGTGTTGCCAAGCTTGGTTTTAGTTTGTCCCTCAAATTGAGGGTCTTTGAGCAAGACCGACACGATGGCGGCCATGCCTTCACGGATATCCTCACCGGAGAGATTGCCGTCATTGTCCTTGATTAAATTATGTTTGCGGGCGTAGTCGTTGATAACCCGGGTTAAACCGTTTTTAAAGCCCACTTCATGGGTGCCGCCTTCCTGGGTGCGGATATTGTTGGTAAACGAATACAGGTTTTCACTGTACCCGGTATTGTATTGAACCGCCACCTGTACAATCACATCATCTTTTTGGGTCTCAAAATAAAGCGGCTTTTCATTGATGATCTCTTTGTTTTTATTTACATAAGTGATAAAATCACGCAACCCATCGGAATAGAAAAATTCCTTCTGGTAAGGCTCCTCCTCCCGCAGGTCGCTCACCTTGATGCGAAGGCCCCGGTTTAGAAATGACAGCTCCCTTAAGCGCTGGATGATGATTTCCCGATCGAAAACGGTCTCTTCAAATATTTCGGCATCAGGCAGAAAACTGATGCTGGTACCAGTCTCATCGGTTTCCCCGCATACCTCCAGGGAGCTGACGGGATTGCCTTTTTCATAACACTGCCGGTATATCAGGTTATCCCTGCGTACCTTGACTTCCATTTCGCTGGAGAGGGCATTTACCACCGATAAACCCACCCCGTGAAGACCTCCTGAAATGGTGTATCCGCTGCCCCCGAATTTGCCGCCGGAATGCAGGGTGGTCATGATCACTTCCAGGGCGGGGATTCCTACGGTGGGATGGATATCCACCGGGATGCCGCGTCCGTTATCACAAACCGTTACCCGGTTGCCGGGATGTATGGTCGCCTCTATGGAATCGCAGATACCGGCAACCGCCTCATCTATGCTGTTGTCCACAATTTCGAAAACCAGGTGATGCAGCCCCCGGGAACCGGTAGAGCCGATATACATTCCCGGACGCTTGCGGACTGCTTCCAAGCCTTCCAAGACCTGAATGTCGGCCGCATTATATTCACTGTTACCGTTTTGCACGCATTATGCCTCCTTCAAGTGATGAAATACCCGCTTGTACAGGGTAATGGAGGATATAGGCGAAAGGTACACTTTGTCGTCACAGATAACGACCGCTTTTTCCTTGCCCTTCTCACTGATACTGACCAGATTTTTTTCCATCCGGGCAATTTCCACGATATCACGGACATCGGTTGATACCGGAGGCTCATAATTCAAAATGGCAATAATACTGGGTGCGGAGATGATATAGTTATTGCCGAGATGAATATACATGGTTACAACTCCTTTCGCGCAATGGTTCCATTTCTCACCAGATAACTGCTGGCCTGGAACGGAACCGCAGATATGGTCTCAACGGAGGTTAAAAAGGACTGATAATCAGCCTGAGCGAGTTCTTGCAGCAATAATGCTTTGCGGTGTTGATCCAATTCCGCCAGAACTTCATCCAGTAAAAACAGGGGATAATATCCGCTGATGTCAGCAAATGCATGGATCTCGGCCAATTTTAAGACCACGACCAGATTGCGTTGTTGTCCCTGCGATGCGAATAATCGGGCCAGCCTATCATCCAGATAAATATTGAGATCATCCAGATGCGGCCCTATTAAACTTACTCTTCTTATTGTTTCCAGGGTTCTTTTCTCATGCCCGGCACGGAGCAAGTGTTCCCTGAGAATATCCAGGTTAATTGTATCACTATCTACCGGAAAAGACAGTGCATATCTCAAATGGAGACTTTCAGATTCACCGCCGAGGCGCCGATAAATGGACCTGGCAGCCTCCTGCAAGCGATGCACAAAGCGGATCCGGCTTAAGGCAACCTCGGCAGCGCTCTTTACGAAAAGTTCATCAGTTATGGCAAATACCCTGCTTTTGCCCTGTTCTTTACGCAGCATTTCATTGCGTCGCTTCAGCAATCCCTGGTAATTACTGATTTCATAGGCATAAGGCCGTGAAATCTGACCTAGAGCAAAATCAATAAACTCCCGGCGCCTGGCCGGGCTGCCTTTTATCAAATACAAATCGTCTGGAGTAAACAACACCACTCTCAGACGATCAGCATGGTTGCGATGGGCTTTTTTACTGTTAATTTCAAAAACCTTGCCTTTTTCCCTATCCAAACCGATGCGGCTCTCGAGCTTACGCTCCTCTTTTTCGTAAAGGGCCTGAAGCGAACAGCGCGAAGCCTGATGGTTGATCAAATTAGCTTCCTTGCCGCTGCGAAAAGTCGTAGTGGTAGCCAGAAAATACGCCGCTTCCAATATGTTGGTCTTACCTTGAGCATTGGCACCACTCAGAATATTTAAACCTGACTCGGGCTGGAATTGCACCTGGATAAGGTTGCGAAACTGGTTGAGGCGGATCTCATTTAATCGCAAAAGGCCAATCTCACTCCCTCTTTAGCTGCTGGTTCTCAGAGGTACCAGGATATAGATATAATTGTCTTTTTCAGGATTTTTTATCATGGCCGGCCCCAGCGAACCGGATAAATTTATATCCATGGTTTCGCTCTCGCCATTCATCAGCTTGGTGATGTCCAGGAAATAACTGGTGTTAAAGGCTATTTTAAGGTCGGGGTCGCCCTGGGTGGTGATTTCCTCGATGACTTCCTTGATCTCGCCCATGGCCTCGGAGAATGAATGTACAACTGCTTCCTTTTCGGAAAATTCCAGCTGCACATGCTGGATTTTGAGCTTGTCATCAGTAGGCATGGTCTTGGCGCGCTCCAGAGTATTGAGCAGGACCTGGCTGTTGATCTTGACCATGGTATTGAAATTGGGTGGTATGACCTGTTCATAACTAGGGTATTGACCCTCGATCAAACGGGACAGGAGGATTACCTCGTCGCGATAGAAAAGGGCATTGTTATCGGTGATGGCGATATTGACCGGTTCGGGGGAATCATCCATCAGGCGCATCAATTCGTTTACCGTTCTGATGGGGATGATAAAGCTTATGGGTTCTTCTACCGTTTCTTCCAGGGGCAGCCGGTAGTAGGCCATGCGGTGCGTGTCTGACGCCACTACCCGCAGCTCCCCGGCAGCGTTGATATCAAACAATACCCCGGTAAAGACCTGGCGGAAGTGGGTCTGGGAGGCAGCGAAACTGGTCTTGCGCAGGGCTTCTTTCAAGACCTGCTGGGGCAGGCTCAGTTTGCGCTCCATATTGCTTAAAGGCAAATCAGGATACTCGAAATCACGATAAGTGTTGATCGAACTCGACGAGCGCCCGTATTGAATGGCCAATTTTGCAGTATCCGGGTTTAATTCCAGGATAATGGGCAGATCGGGCAATAATTTTATAAAGTCTGAGAAATAATGGGCATTTACCAGCACTGAGCCGGGATCTACCACTTCAACCTGGCTGGAAAATGCCTTGATGCCGATCTCCATATCGGTGGCAGTCATCACTAGGCCTTTATCCTGGCTTACCTCAATCAGTAAACCGGATAATACCGGGATGGTATTCTTACTGGAAGCAGCCCGGTGCACCAGGGTGGTCATAGTCGACAATTCTTTTTTCTCGATTACAAATTTCATCTTTGAAAAGCCTCCAACCCGCTGTTTTTACTGGGATCAGTCCCTTGTGTTGCTCTCCGCATTTCATGCGTTTGAATCTTAAATCATCTGTCCGGCGACGGCATCATCTTCATCATCTTATTAACAATTTAGTATTATACGTAGTAGGCCCGCTGAATATGTGTATATCTGCCTCGAATCCTGGCGAAACTGAGACTGTGCAACTGCATAACTTTGTTGATAACTGTCTTTATTCATGGATATTAGGGTCTAGTTTCCTGGTCAGCACGTTGATTGTGGACTGCAGCTGAGCATCTAGATCCAAATCCTTTTCCACCTTATCATTGGCATGGATGACGGTGGTATGGTCCCGCCCTCCAAATTGTTCTCCTATCTGGGGGTAGGAGGCGTCAGTCATTTTACGACACAGGTACATGGCGATCTGCCGGGGATAAGCCACCTGCTTGGTGCGCTTTTTGGAAAGCAGTTCCGAAAGGGCGATGCCATAATAGGAAGCCACCTCTTTTTGAATCAGTTCAATAGTAATCTTTTTGGGGCGGGGCGGTGGCAAAATATCTTTCAAGGCCTCACTGGCGGTGGACATGTTGAGCGGTTTATTGGTTATGGTGGCATAGGCCACCATACGGATTAATGCGCCCTCCAGCTCCCGGATATTGGAATCGATATAATTGGCTATATAATCGAGTATATCATAAGGTATATTTAAATTTTCGGCCTGAGCTTTCTTGCGCAATATGGCCACCCGGGTTTCCAGATCGGGGGGTTGAATATCGGTGATTAGACCCCACTCGAAACGGGAGCGCAGCCGGTCCTCCAGGGTGGGAATATTCCTGGGGGGACGGTCGCTGGAGATAACCAGCTGTTTATTGGCTTCGTATAAAGTATTAAAAGTATGGAAGAATTCCTCCTGAGTACGCTCTTTGCCTGCTAAGAACTGGATATCGTCAATCAACAGCACATCGATATTGCGGTATTTATTGCGAAACCCGAAAGTACTGTCGTCTTTGATGGCGGTTATCAATTCATTGGTAAACTGCTCGCTGGAAACATACATTACCGAGTATTGCGGGTTTTTGCGCAGGATATGGTGGCCGATAGCCTGCATCAAATGGGTTTTGCCCAGACCCACCCCGCCGTAAATAAAAAGAGGATTGTAGGCCTTAAAAGGGGATTCCCCCACCGCATAACAGGCGGCATGGGCAAAACGGTTGCTGTTTCCTACCACAAAGGTGTCAAAGGTATATTTCCGGTTGAGTGAGGAAATTTTGTTGTCAAGACTGGAATCTGTGGTAAGCAGCAGTGAAACATCCTGATTGGTCATGCTGCGCAGCTTTTTTTGAATATTGTCGAGGTAGCGTGACTCAATCCATTCTTTAGTCAGGGAATTGGGGACACTGATAATAACGTTATTATTAAGGAAAGAATCATATTTTACTAAACTGAACCAGATGTCAAAGCTGGTGGAACCGATTTCTTCGCGCAGAGATTGCATGATCTTATTCCAGATCACGGCGTGGTCAATGGACATTCCTTTAGGCCTCCTGTTGGTTTGTGGATAAACTTGCTGTGAATAATTAAAAGGCTGTGGATAAGCGCTCAGAAACCAATGATAACCAATGCTTTGCACAAGCGCAACTGTCCTTTATTAAGGCCAAGCTGAAAATATAGTATAATCATAGCAGATTAAGCCATTTTTTAGAAGTATTTAGAATCCGTGGTATTCTTGACATTAAGGGGCTTATGTCAATATAATAAAATGGTGTTTATAACAAGGGAGGCAACCATAGATGAAAAGAACATACCAGCCTAAAAACCGGCAGAGAAAAAAGGTACACGGTTTTAGAAAGAGGATGGCCACCGCCAGCGGCAGAAAAGTGTTGGCTGCCAGGCGCAGAAAAGGCAGAAAGTCGCTATCAGCATAGGTCGTCAAAAACGGCCTTTATTTGTTTTGGGAAGGTCCTGAATGTTAGCAAAATCACAGCGGATTAAACAGGGGCGAGATTTCCACAACATTTATAAATCTGGCCATAGAGTATCGGGCCGCTATATACTGTTATTTTTTAGACCCGGAGCAGGGGAAAGCAGCCGAGTAGGTTTTGTCGTAAGCAAGAAAGTGGGCAAGGCTGTGATTCGGAACCGGGCCAAAAGAAGGCTCAGAGCCTTGTGGCGTGAGATCATGCCTGGCTTGAAGCAGCCCTTTGATGTCGTGATCAATGCGCGCCCCAGCATTAAAGAGAGCAGCTGTGAAGAATTACATAAAGACCTGTTGTTTACCCTGAAGAAAGCCAAGCTATGTTAAAGAAAGCGGTCTTGACAATAATTAAAATCTACCAGAAGACCAGCGTATTCAGGCTCCCTGCCTGTCGTTTTTATCCTTCCTGTTCCAGTTATTCGTTGCAAGCAGTTGAAAAGTATGGGGTATTAAAAGGAGGATGGTTGTCAGTCAAGAGAATTTGCCGGTGTCATCCCTTTAATCCGGGGGGTTATGATCCCCTGCCCTGAGATTTATAGCGTTGACACCATATTACGAGGTTCACTCTTAAGGAGGTGAAACCTGCTGGCGGCGAAGAATAGTCGCTCATAGCAGGGCTTAGTTTGTGGCAAACCTTTGTTCAATGGTTTACTAGCCTGATTCAATTTCTGTATGATTTTACGGTAACCCTGGGATTTCCCAGTTATGCGCTGGCGATTATTTTAATGACTTTATTGATCAAGCTGCTGCTTTTCCCTATCAATCAGAAGCAGTTGAAATCAATGCGGGATATGCAGGAAATCCAGCCGCGCATGAAACAGCTACAGGAAAGATACAAAGATGAACCCGAAGTCATGCAGAAAAAGTTGGCAGAACTGTATAAGGAATCGGGGGTCAGTCCACTGGCCGGATGTCTGCCGTTGCTCTTACAGATGCCGATATTTATAGCATTCTATCAGTCCTTGCTGCATCTTCAGTTTGTGGAGCCAGCTCATGCGGCATTTTTCTGGATTTCCAATTTAGGCCAGAGGGATCCGCTATTTATACTGGCATTACTCTCCGCCGGAACCACTTACCTGCAGCAGAAGGTGTCTACCGTCAATGCAGATGATCCTACCCAGAAATCCATGATGTATATGATGCCCTTGATGATGGCGTGGATCGCAGCCACAGTTCCTGCGGGTTTGGCACTGTACTGGGTTACCTTTAACATTTTAGGGATACTGCAGCAGCTGTTAGTCAATCACAGCCATAAACAGGCAAAACTGGATACTGGAACAGGAATAACCGTCGCGGCTAAATTTGAACAGCCTATTGAAGCCCGTCTAAATACATCCGGTATAGATGATGAAATGGATGATGAGCCGGCTTCCGATTTAGAACAAGAACAGACAGCGGGGAGGGACAAAGGAGGCAAGAACACCCATGGAAGAGCAAGTAATCGAAAAAAGAGGAAAAAACGTTGATGAAGCCATCAAAGCAGCTCTTGATGAACTAGGTTGCGACATCGATGATGTGGTGATTGAAGTTATCGAAGAGCCTACCAAGGGTATTTTGGGATTTATGGGCAAAAAGCCGGCTGTGGTCAGGGTTTCGAAACGAGAGAAACCGGGGGAAGATGTCCAGAAGGTTTTAGAGGAGTTGCTGGACCGCATGAAACTGGCATACCGCATTGATAAGGTCGATGTTGAAGAAGACCGGGTGCGGATCAATATTGCCGGCAAGGATGTAGGCTTACTGATCGGTAGAAAAGGCGAGACTTTAAATGCCCTGCAATTCGTAGTCGGACTCATTCACAACCGCAACCGGGAGGAAAAGATGCGCATCGTCCTGGATGTGGAAGACTATCGAAAAAAGAAAGAACAGTCTTTGCAGAGCCTGGCCCTGCGGTTGTCGGATAAGGTAAAAAACACTAAGAAAAATGTGGTAATGAGACCGATGAGTTCACAGGAAAGGCGAATTGTTCATACCGCTTTACAGAGCGACCCCCAGGTAACCACCTATTCGACCGGAGATGAGCCTAATCGCAAAGTAGTGATATCTCTTAAAAGGTAAATGAATAAAGGCCCTTATTACGGGCCTTTTTTTTATGCCATTTTAAACCGCATTCAGACCGCAAAGTTTCACGACATTGCCGGCTAAATGCCATAATTATGCGGGAACAACAGCCGGGGCCCTTGTGTAAAGCGGTATTTAATCTGGTAAGATATTTATAGTCAACACCAAACCGGGTTAAAGAGGTTTTTGAAAGATGCAGCAGGAAACCATAGCGGCTATTGCCACCCCGCCAGGTGAAGGCGGCATTGCCATTATCCGGGTCAGCGGCAGTGAGGCCATTGCCAAAGTAGGGGCCATTTTTAAGCCCAGGATAAAAGACCGCGCTCTGAACCAACTCCACGGATACCAGATGATTCTGGGCTGGATTGTCGATGATCAGGGCCAGCCTATCGATGAATGCCTTCTGGCGGTAATGCGCAAGCCGCACAGCTATACCGCTGAAGACACGGTGGAAATACATTGCCATGGCGGTGTTCTGGCTGCCCGCCAATGCTTGGAACAGGTTCTGGGCCAGGGGATCAGAGAGGCGTATCCCGGGGAATTCACCCAGCAGGCTTATCTTAACGGGCGGCTTGATGCCAGCCAGGCAGAAGCGGTCATCGAGATTATCCGGGCCAGAAGCAAAAAGGCTTTGAACCTGGCTGTGAAACAGCTCTCCGGATATAACAGCCGGTATATACACCGTCTGGAAGACCGGTTGATACAGGCCGCAGCACTTATAGAGGCCAGTATCGACTTTCCTGAAGAGGTGGGCGAACCGGATTATGAGGAAATTGCAAGACTGCTGGCGGAAGTACAGCATCACCTGGGCCAATTGCTTGCGGCCGGGAAACGGGCTGAAATCTACCGCAGCGGGGTGAAGGTGGTTATCTGTGGAAAACCCAATGTGGGCAAATCCAGTTTGCTCAATTGGCTGAGCGGCCGTGACCGCGCCATTGTTACCGAAATACCGGGAACCACCCGGGATATCATAGAAGAATATGTGAATATCAAAGGCATTCCCGTCCGCCTCATCGACACCGCCGGTATACGCAAAACCGAGGATAGGGTGGAGGCCATCGGAGTACAGATGGCGCAGCAGGCCATAAGCGAAGCGGCACTGGCCATATTCCTGCTGGATATAACTTCCGGCATCACCTTGGAGGATGAAGAGGTATTTCACAGCCTTAATCCGGACCGGACCATTATTCTCATAAATAAAGACGACCTGGTTGAAAAACAGATCGATCACGAGCGGATTCAGGCCTGTTTTCCCGGCATACCGGTGATTTTTGGCTCGGTCCGCGAAGAACAGGGCTTAAACGAGTTGCAGAACCGGGTTGAAGCCATGATTTTGTCCGGATTAGGCCGGGAGGGAGAGGTGGAGATGCTTCTCAGCGCCCGCCAGCAGCAAATTTTACAAGACTGTCAGGAGCACATTGAGTCTGTTAGCGAGATACTGGGCCAGGTATCGCTTGACTGCCTGGCGGTTGAGATCAGTGAGCTATTGGAGGATATGAGCGAGCTGACCGGCAAGAGCTTGAAAGCGGATGCAATTGAACGTATATTCAGGGATTTTTGTATTGGCAAATAAGGTTTATCCATATATTCAGGAGGAAGGCTATGGTTTATGACGCGGGGTCATATGATGTTGTGGTGATTGGCGCCGGACACGCCGGCTGCGAAGCGGCCCTGGCGGCCGCCCGCATGGGATGCCGCACCCTATTATCCACTTTGAGCATCGAACATATTGCCTTGATGCCATGCAATCCCTCTGTGGGGGGGCCGGCCAAGGCTCAGGTAGTCAGAGAAATCGATGCTCTGGGCGGAGAAATGGCTATAAATACCGACAAAGCCTGTATTCAGATGCGCATGATCAATACCGGCAAAGGCCCTGCGGTTCAGGCCCTGCGGGCTCAGGCCGACAAGCATCAGTACCATTGGGCTATGGTGGATACCCTTTTGCAGCAGCCTGGTCTCGACCTGCTGATGGCCGAAGTGGAGAAGATTGAAGCCGATCAAAGCGGAGTTGCGGCGGTTGTCACCAGAACCGGGGCGCGGTACCTCTGTAAGGCGGTGGTGGTGACTTCGGGAACCTATCTGAAAGGACGCATCATTATTGGAGATGTCATCTATGATGGCGGCCCCAATAATCAGGTGCCGGCTATGAAACTCTCTCAAAGCCTGATGGAACTGGGACTCACTCTGGGACGCTTCAAGACCGGCACCCCGCCGCGCATAAACCGGCGCTCGGTGGATTTTTCCAAGATGATCGAACAGCCCGGGGACGAGCGTCCTTTACGATTTTCCTACCTCTCCCCGCTGGAACCGCGGCAACAGATATCCTGCTGGCTGACCCACAGCACCCCGCTCACCCACCAGATCGTTATGGACAATATCCACCGGGCCCCCATGTTCACCGGGGTAATCAAAGGAAGAGGCCCGCGCTATTGCCCGTCATTCGAGGATAAAGTGGTGAGGTTCTCCCATAAATCATCGCATCAGCTGTTCATTGAACCGGAGGGCCGCAACACCGATGAGATGTATGTACAGGGACTTAATACCAGTCTGCCTGAAGACGTGCAGTTGCAGGTATTGCGGAGTATACCGGGCCTGGAAAATGTGCACATGATGCGCACAGGCTATGCTATCGAGTACGATTACGTGATTCCCTCGCAATTAAAGCTGTCCCTGGAGACCCGGGTTATACCCGGGCTGTTCACCGCCGGCCAGGTAAACGGGACATCGGGATACGAAGAGGCTGCCGGACAGGGCCTTATAGCAGGCATCAACGCCGCTCTCAAGGTGCAAGACCGGGAAGTCTTGATTCTGAAGCGCAGTGAAGCCTATCTGGGAGTATTAATAGACGATCTGGTCAACAAAGAAAATGATGAGCCCTACCGCTTGCTGACCTCACGGGCAGAATACCGCCTGTTGCTGCGCCAGGATAATGCCGATTTGCGTTTAACCGCCAAAGGCCGCGAAATCGGATTGGTGGATGATGTGCGCTGGGAGGCTTTCAGCCTCAAGCTGGACAGGCTGGAGGCAGCAAAAAAACAGATGGTTGAGACCACTTTCACCCCTGGAGACGCAAAAATGACAAGCTTTTTGGCCGCCCAAAACAGCGCCCCTTTAAAAGACCGCATCTCCCTATGGGAGTTGTTGCGCCGTCCCGAAATCGAAATCGGGCAGTTGGTAGAACAGGGCTGGCTGGAGGAGGCCCCGCCCGACATCCTGGAACAGTTGGAGATACAGAGCAAATATGAGGGATATATCAACAAACAGCGGGAACAGGTGAAGAAGTTCGAAAAACTCGAAGAGCGTAGAATCCCCGAGGATATAGACTATGGTGAAGTGTACGGGCTTTCCAATGAGGCCCTGCAGAAGCTCCAGGCTATTCGTCCCCGGTCAATAGGTCAGGCTTCCCGTATTTCAGGGGTGAACCCGGCTGACATCAATGTGCTGCTTATCAATCTGGAAAAAGCTAGAAGGAAATCCTGATCGGGTATGGAATATAAAGTAAAAAGATTTATTGAGATTCTAAAGGAAGAGAATAAAAAGCAAAACCTGGTGAGCCGCAAAAGTCTGGCGGAAGAGATTGACAAACATGTGGAGGACAGCCTGCAGGCCAACCAGCTTATGGATATATCTGGAAAAAGACTGGTTGATATCGGCAGCGGGGCCGGGTTTCCCGGACTGATTCTGGCTATTAGCCGCCCGGACTGCCAGGTGACCCTGGTGGAGTCCGACCGCAAAAAAGCGCAGTTTCTAAATAATGTGGCCGCTAAGCTGCAATTGTCGAATGTTGCAGTAGTCCCAGAGCGCGCCGAAATATTGGGACATCAGGAGGGATTTCGCGAGCAATTCCAGTTATGCACCAGCCGTGCGGTGGCGGCTTTAAACGTACTCTTGGAGCTTTCCCTGCCTTTGCTCACTGTGGGAGGGCAGGCGGTTATTTGGAAGGGGCGCAATTATCAGCAGGAAATAGATGAAGCGCAGCATGCCCTGCAAACCCTGGGAGGAGTCCTGGTCAAACAGCATGATTATACCTTGATGCAGGAACGCGATCGTATTTTGCTGGTAGTAAAAAAGACCACCCCTACCCCGGCGCGTTACCCGCGACGACCGGGAATTCCCGCTAAACGTCCCTTGTAAAAGGAGGATATGAATTGTTTAAGGCCTGGGAGAAGATGACCGGAAAAGGACAGCAAAAGGTGGTCGAACAGATCCCGGCGGAGCTTATCAGACCTAATCCTTATCAGCCCCGGCAGCAGTTTGATGAAGAGGAATTATTCAAACTGGCTCAGTCTATCAGAGCCTATGGACTGATTCAGCCCATCGTGGTGCGCTCAGTGGAAGGAGAATACCAGATCATTGCCGGCGAGCGCCGCTTTCGGGCTTGCCGTATGCTGGGGATGGAGCGCATCCCGGCCATTGTGCAGAACATGAATGATCAAAACGCCGCGGCGGTATCACTTATTGAGAATATTCAGCGGCGGGAATTGAATTATTTTGAAGAAGCCAATGCCTATAGCCTGTTAATCAATAATTTCGATATGACTCAGGAGGACCTGGCTCGCAAAATAGGCAAAAGCCAGTCAGCCATAGCCAATAAGCTCAGACTTCTAAAACTGCCCCTGGAAGTGCAGAGCCTTATAGTGCCGGATATGCTCAGCGAGCGCCACGCCCGGGCACTGCTTAAGCTCAACAGCCCTGAATTGCAGATCGCGGCCATTAAGCAGATCTACGAACAGGAGTTGACGGTAAAAGAAACCGAGAAATTGGTACAGGATCTGAGCAAAAACAACATGCCCCGGGAAAGCGAGGCCAAACCCGGCGGGCAGCAAGTTTCCATGATCATCCATGACGCCCGCATTTTTATCAACACCATCAAAGAAACGGTGAGGCGCGCCCGGCAAATTGGGGTAGAGATACAAATTGAAGAGGAAGACGGCGAGGATGAATACCGGATCAATATTCGCATCGGCAAAGTGCGTAAACCGCGGCGCATGAGCGGCGGATTTTAAGGTTTGACGGCGGGCAACCCGCCTTTTTTTATGCCTGTTTAATGGTAACAAAAACACAATATGGTTGCTTTTTGCTATAATAACAAACAAAGACTCGACATGTGGAGGAAATAGTAAAGCAGATGGCATGGTTACGCAGAGGGAATAAGCCCCGGCAGCAAAAGCAAGAAATAGGTGCGGGTCCGGTTAAAAAGATCGCTTTAGCCAATCAGAAGGGCGGGGTGGGCAAAACCACTACCGCCGTGAACCTGGCCGCCTGCCTGGCCCTGGAAGGATATAAAGTGCTCCTGGTGGACTGCGACCCTCAGGGCAACGCCAGCAGCGGGTTGGGCATCGACCGGCGCAGCCTCAAAGAATGCCTTTATAATGTGCTGTTGGATCAACGCCCGGTTACAGATCTGATCACGCCCACCCGGGTGGAGAAGCTCGATCTGATTCCGGCCACCATTCAACTGGCCGGCGCCGAAGTGGAAATGGCCGGATTGGAACATCGCGAACACCGGCTCAAAAACGCCATTAAGGTGGTTGATGATGAATACCATTATATTTTGTTCGACTGCCCCCCGTCACTGGGGCTTTTGACTATCAACGCCCTGGTGGCCAGCGATTCGGTGATCATTCCTCTGCAGTGCGAGTATTATGCCCTGGAGGGCCTAAGCCAACTGGTAGATACGGTGCTTCTGGTAAAACGCCGCCTGAATCCAACCCTGCAGATAGAGGGCATTGTTTTTACTATGTTTGACGGCAGAACCAATCTTTCCATACAGGTGGTTGATGAAGTTAAAAAGCATTTTCGCAAACAGGTGTACCGTACCATTATTCCCCGCAACGTACGCTTAAGTGAAGCCCCCAGCCACGGGAAACCGGTGGTTCTATATGATTCCAGATCAAGGGGAGCCGAGATATATAAGGAATTCACTCAGGAGGTGCTCAGGCGTGGCTAAGAAAGAACGCGGCTTGGGAAGAGGTCTGGATGCACTGCTGTCTACTGATTTAATGGGCCTGGACAGTCAGCAGATCGTCAACATTGAAATTGAACATATTATGCCGCGCCAGGGGCAGCCGCGTACCAGATTCAACGACGCGACCCTACAGGAATTGGCTGCGTCAATCAAAGCTCAGGGCCTGCTGCAGCCCCTCTTGCTCCGGCCCCGGGGCAATAAATATGAGATTATTGCCGGGGAGCGGCGCTATAGAGCGGCTAAACTGGCCGGCCTGGATTCCCTGCCGGCGATAATCAGGGACATCAAAGACCGTGAAGCAGCCGAGATCTCATTAATTGAGAATATACAGCGCGAAGATTTGAATGCTGTAGAAGAAGCCAGGGCTTACCGGCATCTTATGGAACATTACGGATATACCCAGGAGAAGGTTGCAGAAGTTATAGGCAAAAGCCGGGCCCATGTAGCCAATACCATGCGCATTCTGTCGCTTCCTGATGAGATACTGCAGATGATAGAGGCCGGGCAGTTAACAGCCGGGCACGCTCGCACCTTGCTGACACTGCCGGATGCCAAGGCACAACTGATACAGGCCGGGGAAATTATAAAAAATAAACTTTCAGTGCGGCAGGCCGAGGCCAAAGGGCGGGCGGGCAAGAAAAAAGTAAAAAGGACCGTGGAGGATATCCCTATCAAAGCAGCGGAGATTTTAGATCTGGAAGAGAGACTGCAAGAGCATTATAGCACCCGGGTGGAAATATACCCGGGACCTCGCGGGGGCAAAATACAGATAAGCTATTATGATGATGAGGACCTGGAAAGGGTACTGGAGTTGCTAGGGCTTTAGCAGAATGTTTCACGTGAAACATTATCCTCCTTTTAAATCTTTAAAGATCAAAATAAAAACCCCCGGATGCTTGTTCATTCAGACCTCCGCTGCAGGAGACCGGCATTTCTATTCATACCTGGCGATTCCGTAAAAAACAGCAGCTATAAGATTCACCTGCCAAAAAATTGCCGGGTGTTGAAAAGCAAACCGGGCATTTGTGACCGAGCCTTGTTAAGATGTAATGCAAGAATATCAAGGGAGCATTTAGCGCCGCTTATTTCCCGCACCCTGCCGGGGTGTAGAATGTTTCACGTGAAACATTGCCCTGCCCCCGGGATATGGCAAAAGAAGGAATCCAGTCCAGTAATAATGAAGGAATAATATTCGAAAAATAAAAACATAGGCAGAGACAGGGACGGATCGCTTGGAGCAGGGTTTGATGACCATTAAGCGGCGCAACAGGCCAGGATCAGTTATAACCGTTGGCGGTTTGCAGAAACGCTACAAGCAGCTTTCAAGGACCTTGGCGATATAGAAGGACTGACCGTAGCATCGATATTCGCAAAAACATAGTCCAACCTACCTTTGCAATTCTCAATAATTATTAAATAGCAAACATTTGACCGGCATAAAGCGAAGCGGGAAAGCCTCTCACATCAAAGTATAGCGGCTTTGATGGCGGCCAGAGGGACAATCCACCAAGATCCTGAATTAAGGAAGGGCAGCCTTAACGGAAAAGTAGCAATAAGCGGCGCCGGCCTGATTAGTGTGACAGCGGCTGCTATATGTAGGGTCGCTTGGAAGAAACCGGAATGTAAGCACAGTATATGAGCCGGGTCAGAGAGATCAGGGCGCTGCAAATATATTCCAGCAGCTTGAGGAGGAGAGGGTATAATTGTTTAAGAACCGGGTAGAGGCCGGCAATATGCTGGTTAAGACCTTACAAGAACAAGGCTGGGAATTCGATATCGTCCTGGGGATCCCCTGCGGAGGCATCGTTCCCGCCAGGCAGATAGCGAAGCAATTCAATTGTCCGCTTGATGTAGTTCTGGCCAAGAAGATGGGCTCTCCCAGCCTGCCGGAATATGCGGTCGGGGCGGTAACCCCCGATGGTGAAATACTGGTGCATGAACGGCTGCAGAACCTTTGGGAGGAGCAGCGTGAACCCATAAAACGTATGGCCCAGGTGGTGCAAAAAGAGCTGAACCGGCAGCTTGACTTGTTTCGCAGCCATAAAAAGGCCATTCTCCTCAAAGGATTGAGGGTTTTGCTGGTAGATGACGGCATTGCCACCGGCTTTACTATAAAGGCGGCCATCCGCTACCTGAAAAGACAGGGAGTGAGGGAGATCCGCGTAGCGGTGCCGGTCTGCTCGCGCAATGCCTATCGTACTTTAATAAACGAGGCAGATGCAATCCTGGTTCTGCATATTCCACAGCAGATGTACGCCGTCAGCCAGTTTTATGAGGAATTCAGCAGTGTAGAAGACTGTGAGGTCATTAAAATTCTTGGCTGTGAGGATGAAAGCCCTGCGGCTACCTAGCGGTCTTGGGCGCAGGCCCGGGTGCCGCAAAATGGAGAGTATTATCTGGGTTATGACCCCGCCAGGGCAGTTCTTTCGCGCAGGCGCAGGTATTGTAAATGGGCCACAGTCAGGCCTTCGGCTATTAATTCCGCCATCCGGTAGACTACATACAAACGGGTATTCTGCAAAACCAGGTGATCCAACAAGCCTCCCACATTGACCACCCCAGAAACATGAAAATCGCCTACCGCAGGAAGCTCCTTATTAAGGGCTGTTCCCGGCTGCAGGCTGCCTTTCTTGACATTTATAAAACCGATCCGATCCACCTTGCCCAGACATGCGTCTATGGCCACAATCAAGGACTGCGGGATCTTCCGGCTAATTTCATCCAGGGTTTCGGCCAAGTTGACTGCGTGAGCCGGGTTTTCAAGGGTGCCGAATATGTGGGCTGATGGCAGCAGGCTTTTCAGCCTGCTGCCCACCAGAGGCCCTAAACAATCGCCGGTGGCACGGTCAGTACCAATACAAACATACACCGGTTCGCGGCCAGCCTTAGGGTCATTCTCCACCAGGTTTTTAAAAACCGACTGATAAATGCGATTAAAACAGAGTGGATCATCATAATGAAAGGAAACCGCTTCCTCCACAACAGGATTAATATGCAGCTGCAATATATGGCCCCCTTTTAAACTGTTTTATACATATTCTAGCCACTGCCATTATTTTTATGCTTTATTTGATCCCGGGCTGGAATATTAATGTAAGAAGCCAATGGGGAAGGGAGGGCTTCTTATCCGACAGGCTGCTATCTTGGTGTGGGGTTACCTGGGGGCTGTGATCGGGGCTGGTTTTGCCTCCGGTCAAGAGATAATGCAGTTTTTTGTGCGCTACGGGGATGCCGGCGCAATGGGCGCGCTGTTTAGCCTGGTTTTATTCGCTCTATGCGGCGGCTTCTTGATGCATCTGGCTCACCGCCACAAGGTCTCCAATTATCAGGATCTGCTGCTCATAATGGGGGGCAGTTCCATTAGCCGGGTGATTGACTTGGGTCTGGCCTGTTTTTTGTTCCTGGGAATCAGCACCATGTTATCCGCCAGTGGAGCAGTATTCCACGAGCATTTGCATCTGCCCAAAAATCTGGGTATCGCAACGGCTTACCTGGCTGTTCTGATAGCCCTTTTGGCCGGCAAAAAAGGGCTGGTATACTCGTATAATATTTTGGTGCCCATAAAAATCGTACTGCTGTTAATTATAAGCGCTTATGCCGCCTTCCATGTCCCGCCGGTCAATCCGGCTGTAATGACGGCCTTTGTTCACACCCCCATGAAGCTCGACTGGCTTCTGGCCGCATTTTTGTATGTCGCCTATAATTTCGCTCTGGCAATGGTAGTACTGGTGGAATACCAATCGCTGACCACCCCTAAAAAGGGTATTATTGGCGCAGTTTATGGCGGACTCTTATTGGGGATCTTGATCATAATGATGTTTTTGGCCCTTAATCGCTATTTGCCGGTAGTGTTCCATTATCAGGTGCCGATGCTGTTCGTCGCCGGGCAGCTGTCCCCGGCCGCCAAGCTGGTATATAGTCTGGTCTTATGGGTGGGCATCATCACCACTGCCATTGCCAATGCCTATGGGATCACCCAGCGGGTGGCGCACCTGATTGGCATCCGCTATAACTTGTGCCTGCTGTGCTGTCTGACCCTGGCGGTGCCGGTGGCCACCCAGAGCTTTTCATCCCTGGTGGGGCACATTTACCCGGCTTTTGGGGTGTTAGGCCTCAGTATACTCGCTATGGTGCTGTATTGGGGCGGAAAAGACATCATTGGTGAAATATACTATAATATAAAAAACTTTCGGCACCGGGAGTGTTAAGAGCAATGGATCATTTAAAGAACATCCCCAATATGGACGAGATATTAAAACATCCTGAAGTGGCGGCTTTAATTGCCCAGGTCCGGCGTGACATGGTGGTTTCCGCCGCCCGCGCGGTGGTGGCGCAGCTGCGTGCCCAATTGATAAAACGGCCGCAGACCATCCCCAAGACCGTAATGCTGGAAGAGGTGGTAAAGCTCATCAAAACCCGCATCAGCGCACTGACCACCGGGACTTTGCAAGAGGTGGTCAATGGCACCGGAGTAGTTCTGCATACCAACCTGGGCAGAGCCCCGTTAGCTGAGTCCGCTCTGGAGGAGATCCAAGGCCTGGCGGCCTGCTACACCAATCTGGAATTGGATCTGCAGAGCGGAGAGAGGGGTTCCCGCTATCGCCACCTGGAAGAACTGTTAATCACGCTGACCGGGGCTGAAGCAGCCCTGGTGGTAAACAACAACGCCGCAGCCGTGTTACTGGGCTTAAATACCATGGCTGCAGGGCGCGAAGTAATTGTCTCCCGCGGCCAATTAGTGGAAATTGGCGGGGCATTTCGCATACCTGAAGTTATGAAGGCTTCCGGGGCCCGTTTGGTTGAAGTGGGGACAACCAATAAAACCTACCCCGGAGATTTCCTGGAGGCCATCCGGCCCGAAACCGCGCTCCTGTTCAGCGCGCATACCTCAAATTACAGGATTGTAGGCTTTACCCGCGAGGCAACGCTGGCGGAAATGGTACAGGCGGGCAGACAAGCCGGGCTGCCGGTGATGCACGATCTGGGCAGCGGGGTGCTTTTTGACCTCAGCCCCTGGGGGCTTAAAGAGGAACCTACGGTACAGGCCTCAATCAATGCCGGAGCGGACGTGGTTACTTTCAGCGGCGATAAGCTCTTAGGGGGACCGCAAGCCGGCATCATTGTAGGAAAAAAGACCTATATCGATGCGATGAAGAAAAACCAGCTTTTGCGCGCCCTAAGGGTGGATAAGCTGACTATTGCGGCCCTGGAGGGCACCCTTAAGACCTATTTAACTGCAGAGCCACAGCTGCTGGTTCCGGTTCTGCGGATGCTGACCGTCAGCGCAGAGGAATTGGAACAGAGCAGCTTCAGGCTCTGCAGCCAGTTGCAGGAGGCGATCGGGGATCACCCCCAGGTAGTCAGCATCATGACGGTAGCATTGGAGGACCGGGTGGGCGGCGGCGCCTACCCCATACATAGCCTGCCCGGATTCGGGGTGGAAATTGCCTTTAAAAGCCGGCTTGAGACCATTGCCAGGCTCCTGCGCGAATCCCGTCCCGCCCTTTTGGCAAGGATACAGGACAATTGCCTCCTGATCAGTGTGCGCACCCTCAGGGCCGGGGACCTGCAGCAAGTTGCAGGGCTGTTGCAGCAGACCCTGCACCGGCTCGGTATGGAGGACAAAACTGGCGCCCCTGAAGGCCTGAAGGAGAGATGATCATGAAGAGATTTATTGTCGGCACCGCAGGACATATTGATCATGGCAAGACTACTCTGGTAAAAGCCCTGACCGGGGTTGATACCGACCGTCTCAAAGAGGAGAAACAGCGCGGCATTTCAATTGAACTGGGCTTTGCTCCCTTCAAGCTGCCCAGTGGGCAGAAGGCTGCCGTTGTCGATGTTCCCGGTCATGAGCGTTTTATCCGCCATATGCTGGCCGGTGCTTTTGGTATAGATATGGTCCTGCTGACCATCGCCGCTGACGAAGGCATCATGCCGCAAACCCGGGAACACATGGATATCATCGAGTTGTTGGGGGTTGATAAAGGCCTGGTGGTGATCACCAAAATGGATCTGGTCGATGAGGAATGGATGCTGATGGTGGAGGAGGAAGTCAGCGAATACCTCAAAGGGAGTATTCTGGAGGGAGCCCCGATTATCGCGGTCTCGGCAGTGACAAAGGAAGGGATACCCCAACTTCTGGCGGCTATTGAGAGCATCGCGGAGCAGGTGCAGGAAAGAAGTGCGGAAGGCTATGCCCGCTTGCCCATCGACCGGGCTTTTACTATCGCCGGCTTTGGAACCGTGGTGACCGGCACCCTGTGGTCGGGGCAGATCAATACCGGCGACGCCCTGGAGTTGATGCCCAGCGGGCTTCATGTCAAGGTGCGCAATCTCCATGTACATAATGAAAGAGTGGCTACGGCTTATGCGGGACAAAGGGTGGCCGTCAATCTGCAAGGCATAGAGCTGGCCGAGGTGAGTCGGGGCGAATTACTGGCCACACCGGGGGTTCTGGCACCGAGTTACCGCATCGACGCCCGCCTTAAATTGATCAAATCCAGCAAACGCAATTTGTCCAACTGGAACCGGGTGCGCTTTCACCTGGGAACTGATGAGACCATGGGGCGGATAGTCTTGCTGGATCGTGAACAGCTTAATCCGGGGGAGGAAGCCCTGGTGCAGCTGGTTATGGAGAAGCCGGTGGTGGCTTATAAAGGAGACCGCTTTGTAATTCGCTATTACTCTCCCGTAACCACTATCGGCGGCGGAGTGGTGATTGATCCTCAGGCCCCCAAGCAGAAGCGCTTCAGGGAGGAAGTCCTGGAAGAATTGAGCATGAAAGAGGAAGGCAGTCTCTACGAGCGCATCCTTTTGGAATTGGAAAACAAGCCCGAAGAAATCATGTCTTTGCCGGACCTGGTGAAACTTACCGGTAGTACGGTCTCCGCAGTTTCGGCCGAGCTGGAACAGCTACAACAGGATGGCATGGTTGAAGACCTTAAGAATGGAGATTACATAAGCCAGAAAGGCCTGGGGCTTATCCGCGAACACATTCACGATTGGCTGCAAAAATACCACCGCCAGTACCCGCTGCGCAGCGGCTATTCACGGGAAGATCTGCGCAGCCGGTTTTTTTCCAAAATCAATGCCCGCCGTTTCAATTTGATCGTCAAATACCTGGAAGAACAAAACTTCCTGGTGTCGGTGCAGAATAACCTGGCTCTGCCAGAACATGAGCCTGTGCCCGGGCCTCAAGAGCAAGAAATAATAAACCGGGTTATGATTGCTATGGAAAAGGACCTTTTTAGCCCTCCCGCCTTGAATGAATTAAAGGCGGTTTTACAGGTAAGCGATAGCGCTTTCAACGAGGTGGCGGCCTATCTGTTGGACAGCGGGCAGCTGGTGAAAATCAGCCAGGAAATGGTTTTCTCCGCCAAGGCCTTGCAGACCGGCAAACAGATTCTGCAGGATTTCTTTGCCAGCCAGAGAGAATTGACCCTGGCGGCGGTCAGGGATCTGTTCAATACCTCTCGTAAGTACGCTCTGCCTTTGATAGAATATTATGATAGGATTCGTTTTACGAAAAGAGTGGGAGACATCAGGGTTAAGATCTAATCGCTGCAGTGGAGGATTTTGTATTGTATAGAGTTGGGATACCTCGCAGTTTGGCTTACTTTTTTTACCTGCCGCTGTGGAAAACCTTTATCACTGAATTGGGCCATGAGGTGATCGAATCCCCCCCTACCAGCAGGGCGATACTGGATCGAGGGGTCAAAGAGGCCGTTAACGATGCTTGCATACCCATCAAGCTATATCATGGACATGCCGCTTACCTGGCGGAGCGATGCGATTTACTGTTTTGCCCGCGACTGGTCAGCGTCCGCAAACACGGCGACTTTGGCAGTGAAACCTTCTGCCCCAAATTTCTGGGTTTGCCGGACATGGTGCGTCTGGCTTTGAACCCCCTCCCACCGCTGATCGATGTGCGCATAGATTTGAAGCAGCCTCGAACCGGACTGTGGGATGCCGCCTGTGAGGTGGGGCAAAAATTGGGGCATGGACAGGCCGAGATCAAGCGGGCTTTGCGCCTGGCGCAAGCCGCCCAGCAGAGCTTCCGCAACCTCTGCCAGCGGGGCGTACTGGTTCCGGATGCCCTGGAAGCGGTTTTAAACGGAAAGAAGGTCTCCCCGAAAGCTACGCCCGGCCATGACCTCACCATCGCGGTGGTCGGTTATCCCTATGTGATTTATGATCCTTATATTAATGCCGGGCTGTTTAAGATATTGCAAGAGGAAGGGGTAAACATCGTAACCCAGGACATGCTGACAGATCAGATTTTGAACTGGCAAGCCCGAGAGCTGCCCAAGACCCTGTTCTGGTACTTTTCCAACCGGGCCGTTTATGGAGGACTGCATTTCATGAAGAAAGGCCGCGTGGATGGGATGATTCATGTGACTGCTTTCGCCTGCGGGCCTGACTCCATGGTGGATCGTCTTCTGGAAATCGAGGTACGACGCCGCAGCAGTATGCCCTATCTGGCCATAGCGGTTGATGAACACACCGGAGAAGCCGGAGTAAGGACAAGAGTCGAAGCCTTTCTGGACATGCTGCGTTATCAGAGGAAGGGAAAATGAAAATCAGTTTTCCCCGCATGGGGTATTCATACATAGCTTTTAAATGGCTGGTGGAAAATCTCGGCCATGAGTGTATCGTGCCTCCCGAACCCAGCAATCACACGCTGGATCTGGGAGTGCGCTATGCCCCCGAATTTGCCTGCATTCCCTTCAAGATCCTATTGGGCACCTATATCGAAGTAGCCCAAATGGGGGCGCAAGCAGTCATTACCTCCGGAGGGATGGGGCCTTGCCGGGCCGGATACTACTGGGTGATGCACAAGTACCTGCTAGAGGAAATGGGTCTGCCCATGCAGATCATAGCCATGGAAATGCCCCTTTTGAACCTGGGTGACTTCTGGGGAAAGATCAACCGGCTGCGCCGCAGCGGCGGGGTTTCATTAAAAGAACTGGCCCGGATACTGAAGATAACCTGGGAAAAGGTTAAGGCCATCGACGACATAGAAATCCGTTCCCATCAGGTGCGGCCGCTGGAGGTCAAGCGGGGCGACACCACCCGGGCCATCAATGAAGGACTGGCTTTTATAGACGCGGCCCAGCGGGAACACGAAATCGCCGAGGCGCGCCAGGAAGCCTTGGCTCGCTTGGACAGGGTTCCGCAGGATCAGAGCCGGAATCCTTTGAAAATCGGTATTATCGGCGAGATTTACGTGGTATTGGAACCGGCTGCCAATCATTATATTCAGCTGCTGCTGGGGGAGATGGGGGTGGAAACCGACCGCTCCATTTATCTGAGCGCTTATGCCCGTAAGAACACCATTGTAAATCTGGAAGGGGATCTTTTCGCCATCGCCCGCCCTTACCTTAATGAAGCCCCTATCGGCGGCCACGGGGTAAACAGTATTGCGGAAACCATTTTATATGCCCGGCACGGCTTTGACGGCGTGGTGCAGCTGGCTCCCTTTTCCTGCATACCCGAAATCGTGGCCAAGAGCATTATCCCGGCAGTGAGCCGCGACTTTGACATTCCGGTGCAAACCATATTTATAGATGAACAGACCGGCAGAGCAGGGGTGCAAACCCGTCTGGAAGCCTTTGTCGATCTTTTGCAGTGGCGGCGTTCCCGCCGTGAAACCGTTGTTGAGAAGAGGGTGTTGCAAGGATGATAAAAGCTTATCTGGGAGTGGATGTGGGCTCGGTAAGCACCAACCTAGTGATTATGGATGAAAACGGCCAGTTATTGGCGAGCAGCTACCTGCGCACTAATGGCCGCCCCATTCAAACCGTTCAGGAAGGAATTCAAGCCCTGGGTCGCGAACTAGCACAAGAGGTTAATATCATGGGATGCGGAACCACCGGCAGTGCCCGCTATTTAACCAGCATGATCATCGGGGCGGACGTGGTTAAGAACGAAATTACCGCGCATGCTATCGCGGCCTCGCATGAGATTGAGAATGTGCATACCATTATCGAAATAGGGGGACAGGATTCCAAGATTATCATTTTGCGGGGCGGGGTGGTTACTGATTTTGCCATGAACACGGTCTGCGCAGCAGGCACCGGGTCGTTTTTGGATCAGCAGGCCAGCCGGCTTTGTATTCCCATTGAGGAATTCGGCGGGTATGCGGCCAAAGCCCGCAACCCGGTCCGGATTGCGGGCCGCTGCGCAGTTTTCGCCGAATCCGATATGATCCATAAGCAGCAACTGGGACATAATCTGGAGGATATCGTAGCCGGACTTTGTGAAGCCCTGGTCAGAAACTATATGAACAATGTCGGCAAGGGCAAGGAAATCCTGGCCCCGGTGGTCTTTCAAGGCGGAGTGGCAGCCAACCTCGGCCTGGTACAAGCCTTTAACAAATATCTGGGTTTTGAAGTGTTGGTTCCCAGGCATCATGGGGTAATGGGAGCCATCGGAGCCGCCTATCTGGCCAGGGATGCAGTGGGCAAAAAAGGGCAGACCAGCTTTAAAGGCTTTGATCTTGAAAAGATTGACTTTAGAACCACCAGCTTTGAATGTAAGGGTTGCTCCAATGCCTGTGAAGTGGTACAGTTCTTTGAGAATAAAAACTTGATTGCCCGCTGGGGAGACCGCTGCGGCAAATGGGAGCTGCAGGTGGGATGACCTTCGATAATAGAAAGATACGGAGGCTTTAGCGCCTTGCTATGGAGGCGTAAAAGATAAAAGCAAAAAGGAGGACGAATGATGCAGGTGAAACGTTGTTTAACAGTATTGGTATTGGTTTTATTCGCCATGGGGATCGTTGCCGGTTGCGGAACCAATAATACCAACCAGCAGGGGACTCCCGCGCCGCAAGGCACCGAAATCCTGGTAGGCTTGAACTGTGAGCTGTCAGGTGGGGTGGCCAGTTATGGGACCAATGCAGCCAATGGCGCCAAATTAGCCTTTGAAGAAATCAATGCTAAAGGCGGGGTATTGGGAAAACAGATTAAGGTCTTGGAGCGGGACAGCCAATCTAAAACCGATGAAGCCATGAATGTCAGCGCCGACCTGGTCAGCAAGGGCGTTGTAGCCCAGATCGGACCGCTGGTAAGCGGAGCGGTGGCCGCATGTACTCCGGTTATGAATGAGAACAAGGTGCCCCTGATCGCACCGGCCGCTACTGCGCCGGGAGCAACCGTGGACGAAAAGACCGGACAGACCTTCCCTTACATATTCCGGGCTTGCTTCCTGGATTCTGACCAGGGGGTGCGTATGGCAGAATTCGCTTATGATACCCTGGGACTGAAGACCGCAGCTATCTATGGCAGCACCTCTGACGACTATGCCAAAGGCCTAGCCAAATATTTCAAAGAGGCATTTGAAGCCAAAGGTGGTAAAATAGTTGCGAATGAGGGTTATGTCACTGGAGATAAGGATTTCAAAGCCACATTGACTAAAATCAAGGCGACCCAACCGGCATTCATCTACGTGCCCGGTTACTATCAAGAAGTCTCCATTCTGATTAAACAGGCCCGTGAATTGGGCATTACCGCTCCCATGGGCGGGGGCGACGGCTGGGATTCCCCTGACATGGTGACTGTGGCCGGTGCGGCGGCTCTGAACGATACCTATTTTACCAACCATTATTCAGTGCAAGACCCCAAACCGGCCATTGTCAACTTTGTTAAAGCCTATGAGACCAAATACAGCAAAACTCCGGACTCATTCGCTGCATTAGGCTATGATTCAGCCTATCTGCTGGTTGAAGCCATAAAATCGGCCGACTCTGCGGATCCGGTCAAAGTAGCCGAAGCCCTGGCTAAAACTAAGGATTTTCCGGGCATAACCGGAACCATGACCTTTAACGAAAAACATAATCCGGTTAAGAGTATTGTGGTTATAGAATTTAAAGACGGGAAACTGGTATCCCATTAAGAATCCAAACGTGAAGCCAGGAGAGGGACAGCCCCTCTCCTGGCCTTACAAACGGAGGCAGTAAATTATATGGTTGAGTTTATGCAACAAATGGTCAATGGATTGTCGTTGGGGGCAATTTATGCCCTGATAGCCCTGGGCTATACCATGGTATACGGAATCATCCTGTTAATTAACTTCGCCCATGGCGACATCATGATGGTAGGGGCCTATGTAGGCTTTTTTTCTATAACGATGCTGGGCAGCAACGTGTTTGTGGCCCTGTTGTTCGCCATGTTAGCCTGTGCAGCCCTGGGGGTCCTTATAGAAAAGATCGCTTACCGACCTTTGCGCAATTCCACACGGATTGCGGCCTTAATCACTGCCATCGGCGCCTCGCTTTTTTTGGAATATGTCACCATCTTCTTCTTAACCCCGGAACAGCGGGTTTTCCCGGCTGAGGCCTTCCCGATGCATCAGTATCAAATCATGGGGCTCTACATCTCCAACAAAGACATCTTCATAATAGTCTTGGCGGTGGTCTTGATGGTGCTTTTGCAGTATATAGTGAAACGCACCCGGGCCGGCAAAGCCATGCGGGCGGTTTCTTTGGATCAAGAGGCCGCTGTTCTCATGGGGATAAGTGTTGATAAGACCATATCGTTTACCTTTGCCCTGGGCTCGGCCCTAGCTGCCGCCGCCGGGGTATTGATCGGGATCTATTACGGCACCATCAATCCGCTCATGGGCATCATCCCCGGTCTGAAAGCGTTTGTGGCTGCGGTTCTGGGGGGGATAGGCATTATCCCCGGGGCCATGGTCGGGGGGTTTCTGATGGGTATTCTGGAAACCATGGTCAGCGGCTATGGCAGCAGCATGTACCGCGACGCGGTGGCCTTCGGGGTGTTGATTTTGATTTTGCTCATTAAGCCGACAGGGATCTTCGGCCGTAATGAGAGTGAAAAAGTGTAGGTGAAAAACATGCCGTCATCAAAGAGGCAATGGCTTTGGTTATTGATAAACATCGTGGTCCTGGCCGGGATTTTCACCCTGGTACAGTATATGATAGCGACCAGGATGCTCAACCAGTATTATCAGATCAACCTGGCCGCTATGGCTATCAACATTATCCTGTCAGTTAGTTTAAACTTGATCAACGGATTTACCGGGCAGCTGTCTCTGGGGCATGCCGGTTTCATGGCGGTTGGCGCCTATGTTTCAGCAATATGCACCAAAAATATGGATCTGCCCTTCATCATCGCCATCATAGCAGGCTGTCTGGCCGCAGCTCTGGCGGGATTCATTATCGGGGTGCCCACCTTAAGGCTGCGGGGGGATTACCTGGCTATAGCCACTCTGGGTTTTGGAGAAATCATCCGGGTTATTCTCCAGAATATTGAAGAATTAGGGGGACCGGCAGGGATTGTCGGCATCAGCCGCTTGACCACCTGGCCCTACCTTTTTGGTGCCATAGTGTTTACTATTATTATCATTCAAAATCTCATTAACTCCAGCTTTGGCCGCGCCATAATATCGGTTCGCGAGGATGAAGTGGCCGCAGAAATGATGGGGATTCATACCACCTGGTATAAGGTTCTGGCCTTTATGATCGGGGCCGGGTTGGCCGGCCTGGCCGGGGCGTTATTCGCCCATTATTTTTACATTATCAAGCCGGAGACCTTTAACTTTTTGAAATCATTCGACATACTGGTTATGGTGGTTTTAGGCGGCCTGGGCAGCACCACCGGAGCGGTCCTGGCGGCCATCTTCATTACGGTATTGACTGCATATTTGCAAGCCTTTCCGGCCGTTCGCATGATTATCTATGCTTTGATCCTGGTGCTGGTGATGATCTATCGGCCTCAGGGCATGCTGGGCAATAAAGAATTGACCCGCAAGACATTCGGCCGGTTTTGGGGAGGATCAGCATGACGATACTAAACCTACAGAATCTTTCCAAATCATTTGGCGGATTGAGCGCGTTGGCGGATGTCAACCTGGCTATTGAATCCGGGGAGCTGGTGGGGCTGATAGGCCCCAATGGCGCGGGCAAGACCACGGTGTTTAATCTCATCACCGGGGTCTACCGTCCCGACCAGGGGCATATACTATTTGATGAGAATCCAATGGAAGGACTCCTGCCGTATAAGATCTGCCAGCGGGGGGTTGCCAGAACCTTCCAGAACATTCGTTTATTCAAGCAATTGTCGGTTCTGGATAATGTGAAAATCGCACTGCATAAAGATGTGCCTTATCAGCTTTATGCCGCCATATTGCGTTTACCGGCTTTTTTCCGAGGCGAAGCCAGCATAGAGGAAGAAGCCCGGCGCTATTTAAGAATTTTCGGGCTGGAGGAAAAACAGTCGGAAATAGCCTCCAGTTTGCCTTACGGTGAGCAGCGCCGCCTGGAGATCGCCCGGGCTCTGGCCACACGGCCGCGGCTGCTCATACTGGATGAACCGGCTGCAGGCATGAACCCGCAGGAAACTCAGAACCTGATGGAATTGATCCGCTGGATCAGAGAGGAATTTGAACTAACCATACTTTTGATAGAACATGATATGTCTCTGGTGATGGGGGTTTGTGAGCGAATCTATGTCCTGGATTACGGGCAGATTATTGCTCAGGGGATTCCCGACGAGATTAAAAACAACCCGCGCGTCATTGAAGCCTATCTGGGCGAGGAGGTAAGCTAATGCTCAACATACAGGGAATCGATGTGTATTATGGCGCCATTCACGCTTTAAAGAACCTCAGCCTGGATGTGGAACAAGGCAGCATAGTGACCTTGATCGGTGCCAATGGCGCCGGCAAAACCACTACCTTAAAAACCATTTCCGGTTTATTGCGCAGCAAAAGCGGGGCTATCACCTTTAAGAACCATGATATCACCCGCCTGGCGCCCGAAAAAATAGTGGCCCTGGGGATATCCCAGGTTCCGGAAGGCCGCCGGGTCTTTTCCACCATGAGTGTTCTGGAAAACCTGGAAACCGGGGCCTACCTGCGCCGGGATAAAAAAGCCATTGCCAGTGATATGGAGGAGGTCTTTACCCGTTTCCCCCGCTTGCTGGAGAGGAAAAAACAGCTGGCCGGAACCTTGAGCGGAGGAGAGCAACAGATGCTGGCCATTGGCCGGGCTTTAATGGCCAGACCGGAACTGATGCTCATGGATGAACCCTCTATGGGACTGGCGCCTTTGCTGGTTAAGGAGATCTTCGAGATTATCAAAGAGATCAACAGCCGCGGGACCACCATTCTCCTGGTGGAGCAGAATGCTCATATGGCCTTGTCCATCGCCCATCAGGCCTATGTCATAGAAACCGGCGAGATTGTGCTTTCCGGAAGCGCCAAAGAGCTGATGAACAGCGAAGCAGTGAAAAAAGCCTACCTGGGCGGATAAGCCCCAAGAGGCACCCTGCAGAGGGAGGGAATCAGATGAAAGTAAAAGACAGAATGAGCACCGATGTCAAAACCGCAACCATGGATACCAGTTTGATGGAAGCCTTGCACATGATGGAGGAGAACAGCATACGCCGCATCCCTATCATGGATAAGACCAAGTTGGTAGGGATCGTTACCTTGAGTGACTTGAACCGGGCGGCGCCTTCCGCAGTGACATCACTGAGCATTCACGAGATAAACTATTTGCTGGGCAAAACCAAACTCAAAGACATCGTCCCCAAGAAACAGCAGGTTATTACTATTGGCAGCGAAAACTATATTGAGACTGCTGCCAAGGTCATGCGCGCCAACAATGTCAGCGGCCTCCCGGTGGTTGATGACGGACGTCTGGTAGGGATTGTGACCGAAACCAACATATTTGACGCTTTAATTGACATTCTCGGGGTTTACCAGGCCCACAGCCGCCTGGATTTATACGTGCCTGACGGACAGGGCAGGCTGGCCGAGATCACCGGTATCATTTCCAAGATGGGCATTAATATCCTCAATGCGGTGGCGTATTATGACGAGAAAAAGAATCTCTACAAGATCATCATCCGTATTGAAGAACTGGATACTGCAGCACTGGCCGAAGAACTCAAATCACACGGTTATCAGGTTGATTCAGTGCTGGTGGTGGAGGATACCGAACGGTAATCGTGGCCCAATTGACCTTGACAGTCATATAGCCTGAACCAATGGTCTGCGTATATCAAGCGCAGACCTTGCTGTGTAAATTTTTACATATAGGGGGATGCTTAGTTTAAGTGCGGGAGACTTTCTGCGGTATTACATCAAATACCAGACAAAAAACGAGGATATTTGCCCGCGTTTATGTTAATATATCATGTGGAGAAGCGATAGTGGTTCTCTCTCTATCCATGCACGGAAGCGGATCGGTCCTGGTGGGCCGCCTGGACTTCAAATCCAGTTGTGCGGCGGCGATCCCGTCGCGGGTGAGTTCGATTCTCACACGCTTCCGCCAGATATTTAAGGCTTTAAAGGCTTTACGATATGTTTTCACAAGTACCCAATTATGCAAACAAGTGTTCTAAAATGTATGTTTCTGCAAACTAATTCTCCACTTTTTCGCCACTCTGATTCATGAGTCCATCAAACTGTGAGTCCAGTCTAGCAAAAAATCCATATCAGGAGGACTGGATCAAATTATATCGACTGGACTAATTGCCCTCAGAAATAAGGAGGGCTTTTTTCATGGCAAAAATGTAAGTAATCATTATTAAACTGTGGTTAACCAATACCCAATAAAGTGCTTCTCCAGCATTTCTTGACTCTCTCACCCGAATGACAATCCTCTGCATCATAGCGGCCTGAGATTGGCCTAATATTCGGAATGATCAGGACCCCCTGTTTTTACAGTAGATCCTATCTTACTCCTCGCATATCCTTCTCGGACCTGTTCCGATGGAACGAAGCATATGGTGTATCATTTTGAGACATATTACCATGCCCTACGATGTATTAAAATGCGAAACCAGCAGTTGTCATTTCCCGATAATCACCAATTTTGATGTGCTGAAAGATCTTTCGTACAAAAGAAAAATCCTTTGCCGTCTCGTACAAGTAATTCAACTGGATGAAGATGCCTGCCAAAAGTTAATGCTAAAGTTTTCCTCAGAAGTTAATGATGATGAGGGTTGTTCCTGCACATCAATCTTTAGCATTGGTCTTTTGAGGCAAACAGTAGCAGCATTTTTTTGTTAAATCATCATTTTTGGCCATTGGTTGGGGGGTTATAGTAAGGTTTTAAGTTATTAAAAAGACTTGAAGGCCATCGCTTAAAAAAGCCTACCTGGAATATGGCAAAGTATTTGCATAATAAGTGGTGGAGATCAACTCGGGAGTACAAGCAATGAGGAATATGGGCATTATCACAAAAGGCGATAATTTTGAGGCCGGAATTCTAACCTTACACCTGGGGACAAGCCTCACAACTAAGGGCATTTCAACCTGGTACGAAAGAGATTGCGTTAAAAACTTCGATACAACAGATTTAATATTAGTCCTTGGTGGCGATGGGACGATGCTAAGGGCCTTCCAGAATTATGGTCATTTACAAATTCCTTTCTTATGTATAAATTTCGGAACGGTTGGGTTCCTAAGTTCTCTAGAACCCGAGGAAATAATCAATTACTGGGATTTAATAATTGACGGGAATTATAAATTGGATGAGAGATCTGTCCTCAGGGTGTCAATAACAAGAAAAGAGGGCTATAAAGACCTGTCTTACTATGCATTAAATGATGCTGTAATAAGAACGACTGATCTTCATGTATCTCGTCAGGTTTTAAAAGTCGATGAAAAAGAATTATGCACTTGTGAAGGCGATGGATTAATTATTTCTACTTCTACCGGATCTACTGGCTATGCTCTGTCAGCTGGGGGAGCCATTGTTGACCCTAAAATAGATTGCATAATAGTTAACTCCATATGCCCGCGAAAGACATCATTAAGAACGATGCTATTCGACCTGGATCACAATTTAGAAGTAATCAGTTTGGATAGACGGCCATTAACGGTATTTGTCGACGGGATAGAATCAACAAAAATAAATCAAGGTGACTCCATAACCATAGAGAGGGCAGATATTAAGGCAAGATTTGTTTCTCTAAATCCAGATAGATACTTTAATCTTCTACGCAGTAAAGCGTGAGTATTTTCGTTGGGAACTTGCTATTTCGCGATGAACTGCTGATTGCCCGACTCTACTGATAAAACAGCAACAACGTTTCCTGTTTGTAGAATTGTTTAACAAAGTGGTTACACGAATTACGATGTTCAGGTTAAAGAACGAAGCATAGACAAACTAGTGATTATGTCCTGATAGTGGTTGGGAACGAGCAGCATTTGGTTAAGATGGTCGACTCAATCCATTGCCTATGATCTGAATTATCAAAGGTTTAATTCATTAAGCTATTCACCGATTCACTTGGGTTTTGAATCCGGTGTTTTTGCATATAGCACAAAAAAAGGAGCATGGCCTATGCAAGATATGACACAAATAAGTCCACTTGTTGAAGTGCATGAAGCAGTATTGGCAGGGATAGAGCACGAAGCCCATACCAGCGTGAAGTCGTGTTATCAATGCGGGAAATGTTCGGCAGGCTGTCCGGTGGCTTTCGCCATGGACT
>ENA-UOOM01000527-UOOM01000527.1-fermentation-metagenome-genome-assembly--contig:-NODE-527-length-43060-cov-4.286525_pt1 | contig 43060 bp, 41 predicted proteins | sample MGYA00245781_ERZ724031 | MGnify/ENA primary metagenome ERZ724031 (study PRJEB28704, sample SAMN03018317) | fermentation metagenome | biome: anthropogenic terrestrial biome; feature: soil; material... | reverse complement strand
GTGCGGTCACAAAAATCACGATTAACAATCGTAAGCTGAACCGTAAAGGATTGGAGCAGACAATTCTCATTCCTATGAAGCATGACGGACTTGATGAATACCGTATAGAGTACAACAAGATGCTTCTTGATAAAGCTGTCAGCGATGACGCAATTATTCAGGAGAAATATATCACCATTAGCGTATTCAAGAAAGACACCAAAGAAGCACGAAACTATTTTGCCCGCGTAGGAGCAGAATTGCAGGGACACTTTGCGAGACTTGGTTCTCACTTTGAAGAACTCGATGCTACGGAAAAGCTACGCATTCTGCACGACTTTTATCGTTCCGGTGAAGAATCCGATTACCGCTTTGACCTTAATGACACGGCAAAGAAAGGACAGGATTTCAAAGACTTTATCTGCCCGGACACACTTGAATTTCAGAAGGATTATTTCAAGATGGGAGAACGCTATGGACGCGTTCTTTTTTTACGCGATTTTGCTTCCTACATCAAGGACAACATGGTATCACAGCTTACGGATATGAACCGCAAAATGATGATGAGTATTGATGTTGTCCCTGTTCCGACAGATGAAGCGGTACGCGAAGTGGAAAACCGTTTGCTCGGTGTGGAGACGAACATCACGAACTGGCAAAGAAAGCAGAACCAGAACAATAATTTTTCTGCTGTCATTCCGTATGATATGGAGCTTCAGCGTAAAGAAAGCAAGGAGTTTCTTGATGACCTGACAACCCGTGACCAGCGAATGATGTTTGCAGTCATGACGATTGTGCATACGGCTAATACCAAAGAACAGCTCGACAGTGATACGGAAGCTCTGCTTACGATTGCAAGAAAGCATATGTGCCAGCTTGCCGTTCTCAAGTGGCAACAGATGGACGGGCTGAACACCGTTCTTCCGTATGGTGCTCGAAAGATTGACTCTTTCAGAACACTGACAACCGAAAGCCTTGCGGTTTTTATTCCGTTCAAGGTTCAGGACATTATGGATCGCGGCGGTATTTATGTCGGTGAAAACGCAATTTCCGGCAATCTTTTGATGTGCAACAAAGCAAACCTTATGAACCCCAATGCATTCCTGCTCGGCGTTCCGGGCTCCGGTAAATCCTTCTCGGCAAAAGAGCTTATTGTATTCCTTGCACTTGCAACGCAAGATGATATTCTTGTGTGCGATCCAGAGGGAGAATATGGTGCGCTGATGAGAGCACTTGGCGGTGAGGTTATCCGCATTGCCGCCGGTAGCCGTGACCATATAAACGCTATGGATATGGTTGACGATTATGGCGACGGTGGTGACCCATTGATTGATAAGTCAGAGTTCTTGATGTCTCTTATCGGCGAGCTTGACCATTCTCTTGTCGGCCCGAAAGAACACTCGATCATAGACCGTTGCGCAAAAGAGGTTTATACCGAGTGTGCCGAAAACGGCAAAACACCTACGCTTGCGCTACTACGAGAAAAATTGCTTGAACAGCCGGAAGAAGAAGCACAGGGACTGGCGCTGTCGCTTGAACTGTTTACTTCCGGTTCACTTGACGCATTTGCGCATCCCACCAATGTGGATGTTCAGAACCGTATGGTTGTGTACGACATCTTTGACCTCGGCAAACAGCTAAAAACGATGGGACTTCTCGTTATTACGGACGCGATGATTAACCGTGTTACGGAGAACTGGAAGAAAGGCAATCGCACACATATCTTCATCGATGAGTTCCATGTTGTTTTTGAAAACGAATACTCTGGGGAATTTTTTAATTCTGCTTGGCGTCGTTTCCGTAAGCGTAATGCTTTCCCAACTGCCATCACACAGAATGTTGAGTATCTATTGGATTCCGTTTTGGCAAGCTCTATGCTTTCAAATTCCGAGTTTGTTATGATGCTCAATCAGGCTACGTCTGATCGTGAAAAACTGGCGCAACTTCTCAACATTTCCTCTGAACAGATGAGCTATATCACCGGTGCGGAAGCCGGTTGCGGACTTCTGAAATATGGTTCCAACCTTGTGCCTTTCGTCAACAAGTTTCCCAAGAACACAAAGCTGTATATGCTTATGACAACCAAGCCTGGTGAATAAAAGAAGAAATGCGGCAGAGCGCATAATTCTGCCGCAGATTGGAGGTGAACTGTTTGCCGGATATAAAGGTCAAAGGCGAAAACAAAACCATAAAAACTCTCGATAAGGCGGCTACACTCTCTGAACGAATGAAAACCGGAGCTATCAAGACAAAAGAGAAAAATGAAAACGGTTATTATCAGGATACTACGCATGATACACCGGAAGAATATGCAACTGATAATGCTGAAGAAAAAATAGAAGTTGCTGTGCGTGACGCTTCCTATTATGTAAAGCGTACAGTCAAGAAAGGAACCAAAAAAGCAGTTGAAAAGTTCCGGCAAAACCGTTCCAAGAAGTATAATACCAAGGCTGAATCAATGGAATTGTCTGTGCGTCCTACTACGAATGCTTCATTAACACGAATCGTTCAAAATCCACGCTTAAAGGCTCCGACTGAGAAAACGATCAAAACCACATCAAAGACTATAAAGCAAACCGGTAAAGGAACAGTTAAAACGGCACAGAAATCCGTAAAGACCGCAGAAAAGACATCGAAGGCGGCAATCAAAACGACACAGCAAGCTACGAAAGGGGCACAGAAGACAGCACAGGCATCTATTAAAGCGGCACAGCGTGCGGCTCAGGCTGCCCGTGCCACTGCTAAAGCTGGTGTTGCAACAGCAAAAGCAGTTGCCAAAGCGGTTGCAGCTGCGGTGAAAGCAATCATTGCCGGAACAAAAGCCCTTGTAGCTGCCATTGCTGCCGGGGGGTGGGTTGCCGTTGTTCTAATCATTGTTATTTGTCTTGTGGCTCTTATAGTCGGCTCTTGTTTTGGTGTATTCTTTTCAAATGAAGATACCAACTCAGGTGGTACTCCGATGACACAGGTTGTTGCACAGCTTAATACAGAGTATTACGCTAAAATTGAACAGACAAAGACCGACAGCAATGCGGACGATATGGAAATCATTTCAAACGACGGTTTACAGGCTATTCGTTGGAATGAAGTGCTTGCCGTGTACGCAGTCAAAGTAACAACAGATGGTACAGGTGCGGATGTGGTTACGATTACGGACGATAAAGTTGAAACGCTCCGTATGGTGCTGTGGGATATGAATGCCATATCTCATACCACAAAATCTGTTACGAAGACGGTTGATGTCACCGAAACCGACGAAAGTGGTAATGAAACAACTATACAGAAATCCATTACCGAAACAGTGCTTACAATCAACCTAACACATAAAAGCTATAAGGATATGAGTTCGGTTTACGGCTTCAACGCTAACCAAACGGAGCAACTTGAGCTTATAATGAGTAATGAATACGATTCCATGTGGGCACAGTTGCTCGGTGGTTATTCTGACGGAACAGGCGAAATAATGATTTCTAATTCTGAGCATATCGCAATAGGTATTTTCTCATGGCCTCTACCGGAGAGCTACTCTATTTCTTCTCCGTTCGGCTACCGTTCCGATCCGTTTACCGGAAAGCCGAAATTCCATGGTGGACTTGATATTGTGGCACCCGGCGGCACCCCAATACTTGCGGCGGCTGACGGAACAGTCGAGGTTGCTAATGCAACCGATAGCTGGGGTTACGGCTATGGGTATCATGTGAAAATCAAGCATAACGACACGGATGAAACACTGTATGCCCACTGTTCTTCTATTGCCGTTGTAAACGGTCAGAAAGTCAAAAAAGGGCAGGTTATCGCCTATGTCGGAGCAACAGGTAATTCAATTGGAAGTCACTTGCATTTTGAAGTATACAAAAATGGCAAGATGACGAATCCATTAGGTTATTTCAAGTGAAATGAAAAGTCGGGGTAACTGCCTTGTGCGGCGGTTATCCCGATTTTTTGTTATTTATTCTTCGTTGATGGAAGTGTTGCGTTTAATAAATCTCCAGGCTTGATGTTCAGTGCGTCGGCTATATTGTAAAGCACTTCTAATGAAAATGGGCGAACAATATTTGGCGCTTCGATTGAACTTAAATGAGAACGGCTGATTTTTGCTTTTTCAGCCAGCATTTCTTGCGACATACCTTGCATCTTGCGCAAAGCTGCAATGGTAAGACCGAGTTCAATAAAACGGTCTCTATTTGAAAAATCAACTTCTTTACTCACAGGTCTTACCTCCTTCTGTTTCATATAATTATACTTTATCTCATTACAGTTGGCTGTATTCAGCGTTGAGCTATTGACTAATATATTGAGCAAAAGTATAATATAGTGTAATAACCGTGAAAATATTGAGCAGATAACCAGCAATGGAGACATAAGATGAATAACAATACCGTTTGCTTTACCGGACACAGAAAAATACCGCCCAAACAATACAGCAACATTGCTGGAACGCTTCGCTCGTCATTATGGATGAACTGCACGGCGCTTATTGAATTGATTGAGCAAGGCTATTTATATTTTGGTGCCGGAGGTGCTCTGGGATTTGACACGCTCGCCTCAAAAACAGTTCTGCATTTGAAAGAAGAATATCCGCAAATTAAGCTAATACTTGTTCTTCCGTGCAAGACACAGACTAACGGATGGGATAAAGACGATATTGAAATATACGAGGACATAAAATCAAGGTGCGATAAATTCGTATATACTTCGTACGAATATACCCGTGGGTGTATGTTCAAGCGTAACCGGCATCTTGTAGATTTCAGCAGTGTATGTATCTGCTACCTGACGGAACACACAGGCGGAACGGCATATACAGTTGAGTATGCAAAGAAGCAAGGTCTGTCTGTAATCAATGTGGCAACTCAACTACCATCATAAAAGATTTAGAAGGGGTTTTTATTTTGATGGATCCTCTTTTTGTCATATATTTGTTTTATTATAATATCCAAAGTGAAGCACATAAGTATTGCAAACGGACTACTTTTATGATAGAATAAAGATATATAAATACAACTGCAAAGATGAGGTGCAATTATGATTAGCTACAATAAATTGTGGAAGCTCTTAATTGATAAGGGAATGAAGAAAAAAGACCTTATGCAAGAGGCTGGAATAAGTAAATCAACCATAATAAAGCTAAATCACGGTGAAAGTGTGACTACTGATACACTTGCTCGTATCTGTAACACATTAAAGTGCGATATGGGCGATATTGTTGAATTTGTACCTGAAGAATAAATGTCCGTTTTATAGGACAACAAATAGTATAGAATGTGAGTGAAAAGGTGTAAGTCTGACCAAAAAAATGGCTTTCCTTTTCCTTGGAGGAACCAAGATGGCATTGATAACACACGGAAACAGCCCATATAAAGCGTCAATTACAAGAGAACAATATCTCTTTTATGAGATGAGAACCACAGCAAAGCTCATGGCTGAAGGTATAGATGAACAGCAGATTATTAGTAAAATTGTTGACGACAATCTTTTTCAGTATCCTACTGAAAAATCCGTCAAGCGCATGGCGGCACTTTGCATTTCACGATTAAAAAAAATGAATGACAGTTCTTTGATTGAAGCTATTGCAGAACAACCGACGGATACCGCGAAGCAAATATGTCTGTATGCAATGATGAAGGATAGCAGACTTATTCTTGATTTTATGCTGACGGTCATCGCAGAAAAGTTCCGTTTACGCGATTATTCCTTTAGCAGAACCGATCTGAACGTGTTCTTTATGCGATTGCAGGAACAAGACGATGTTGTAGCGGCATGGAGTGACCAAACAGTTACAAAGATAAAGCAAGTCCTGACGAAAATTCTCGTTGAGAATGATTATCTGGACAGTAATAAATCCGACCATATCAATTCCGTTCTGATTTGCACGATACTTGAAAATGCGATGCACAGTAACAATGATGAAGCAATGCTACCGGCATTCAACTGCTTTGGATAAGGAGAATACGGATGAGTGATATAAAACAAAAGCTCGATAAGGTTCGGGAATTCGTTCAAACGCCCGAATTTTTGAATGGCAAAGGATTGAGTAACGAAGTTAATATTCGTATGTTCTGTTACGAGCCGAAAGATGAAATGGTTGTAAAGCATTTCATCGGACAAATAACAACTGATACAACAATCAGTTGCCATTTGGTGGAATGTAACCTGTACAAGATTTTTCTTGAAGCGTGCAAGGATATAGAAATTCTCGATGCAATTCCCGATATGGAAGAAAGCGAAGGTAGCGCATATCTTCTTGAGCAGCTCCATTCTACTATCGGAGAAGATGTATTCGTTGAAAAAATTAAAGCCAAGTGCCAACAAGACGGCGATGTCATTATGATAACCGGTGTCGGAGAAGCATTTCCTTTTATGAGAGTACACACATTGCTTGAAGCATTGCAACCTTACTTCTCGGACAATCCGATATTGGTGATGTATCCGGGAACATTTGATAGGCATCAGGTAAAGCTCTTTAACCGGCTTAAACCAAACGATTATTATCGTGCGTTCAACATAATATGAGGAGGAAGAACAAATGACCATACAATCTATGTTTGCGGACGATATTAACCGCAAAATTAACGGCGTTATCAAGGTTGACCAAGAAGATGACACCACTGAAAGAGAAGTAAAAGAGTATGTCATCACAAAGGAACTGAAAAAGCACTTCATTTCCTTTTTCAACTACTATCAGGATTCTTTTCAAACACCGACAGATGATATAGGCGTTTGGATTTCCGGTTTCTTCGGAAGTGGTAAATCTCACTTTCTGAAGATGCTCTCATACATACTTGAAAACCGCACTATTAACGGTACGAAAACTGTTGAGCGTTTCCGTGAAAAGTTCTCCGATGATCCGGCGACTTTCATGATAATTGATGCAGCAACAAAGGGAAAAACAGAAACAATTCTTTTCAATATTGATATTGAAGGTTCGATAAACAAGGATAAAACCGCAGTCATGCGTGTGTTTGCCAAAATGTTTTACAACCACCTTGGATTCTACGGTGAGAACCTCAAGGTAGCTATGCTTGAATACTATATCGAGCAATGCGGTAAGACAGAAGAATTCCGCAAAGTGTTTGAAGAAAATAAGGGTATGTCTTGGGTTGACACAAGACGCGCATTTGCGTTCAACGGGAAAGCGATTATTCCCACGCTTATGCAGGTGCTTGATATGAGCGAGGAAGATGCAAAAAAGTGGTTCAACGACAAGACCTATGTTGAATTGAGCATTTCACAGCTTGTCCGTGACATTAAAGAGTATGTTGATAAAAAGCCGCAGGATTTTCGTCTGCTGTTTATGATTGATGAAGTCGGTCAGTATGTCGGAACAGATACCGATATGCTTCTCAACCTTCAATCCATTGTTGAGAAAATCGGCAGTGAGTGCGAGGGCAAAGTATGGGTTGCCTGTACCGGACAAGAAGCAATTGATGAAATCATCAAAGTTCGTGCTGATGAGTTCTCCCGTATTCAGGCACGGTTTAAGACAAGACTCTCACTTTCTTCATCGTCTGTTGATGAAGTAATTCAGAAGCGTATTTTGAAGAAAACGCCCGAAGCAACAAAGAGCCTTGAAAAGATATATGAGGAGAACGATTCCGTTCTGCGTAACCTGTTCAGTTTCTCCGATTCGATTCTTGATATAAAAGGGTTCAGCGGAGCAACAGAATTTGCGGTTGATTTCCCGTTTGTTCCGTATCAGTTTATCATCATTCAAAAGGTATTTGCCGAAATAAGAAAGCACGGCAACTCCGGCAAGCATCTTTCCGGTGGTGAGCGCTCTATGCTGTCCGGTTTCCAAGAAGCAGCACAGAAAATTCAGGAGAGGGATGAATATGCCCTTGTTCCGTTCTTCCGCTTTTATGATACTGTCCACAGCTTTTTGGACAGTTCTATTCGTCGTGTTATTGAGCGGTGCGAGAGAGCTGCAACAAATGGTGACGGTATCGAAATTCAGGATGTTGACCTCTTAAAGCTCCTCTATCTAATTCGATACATTGATAATGATGTCAAAGCCAATATTGATAATCTTGTCATACTGATGGCTGATGATATTCGCGTGGATAAAATTACGCTTCGTGAAGCTGTAAAGGGTTCTCTTGATAGACTGACAAGCCAAAACTATATTGCAAGAACTGGTGATACCTATAACTTCCTTACTGACGAGGAACAGGATATTCAAAGAGAAATCAAAGCGACAAATGTTGACACATCCTCTATCGTTGAAAAAATAGCAAACATGATCTTCGGAGATATTTATAACACGCCGAAATTCAGATATGACAAATACGACTTTGCGTTTGACCGCATGGTTGACAATACAATTACCGGTGCATTCACCGGAGGTATGAAGCTCTGTTTCTTAACTGTTGCAGTTGACCCAATCGAGAAGTCGGAAATGCGACTAATGGCAAATTCGCATAACAGTGCTTATGTCGTGCTTGCAGACACGCCGTATTACGAAGCACTTGAAAGCTCCATGAAGATTCGCAAGTTTATAAAGCAACGCAATGTAGCACAACTCCCGAAGTCTGTACAGAATATCATCCGTGACCAGCAGGAAGAAGCCAGCAAATTTGAGCTGGCCGCCATTGAAGAACTTCGCAAAGCTATCGAAGGTGCTACCTTCTATGCTGACGGCGAGCATATTGAAGTGACCAGTGGCGATGCCAAATCAAAAATCAATCAGGCACTTGAATACCTTGTATCCCATGTTTACAGTGACCTGAACCTTATTACAAGAAACGCCGAGAGTGAAGCAGATATTATTGCTACCCTTAACGGCACGATTAACGATGGAATTATGGCTGGTATGGAGCCAAACAAGGATGCTGCTGCAAAGATGATTGAGTATCTTGAAATGCAGTCTCTCAAGAATCTCAACACATCCATGTTTGATATTCAGAGTCGTTATCAGGCAATTCCTTACGGGTGGAAAGAAATCGACATTGCTTGCGTTGCCGCAGAACTTGTTTACGAGCAGAAGGTTACAATCAAATATGCCGGTGTCACGATTCAGCCAGATGATGCGAAACTCCCCGATATGCTCCGTAAAAAGAGTGAAATCGGCAAGACTTCTATTTCCATTCGTCAAGCGGTATCCGCTATGCAGATAAAGCTGGTTAAGGAATTTCTTCGTGAATACTTTGATGTTATGGATATTCCGGAGGACGAGGACGGTCTGATAGCGTTTATCATCACCAAATTCTCTGAACAGAAAAAGCATTATCAGGAATTGTTGAACCGTTATGAAGACAAAAAGTATCCGGATAAGGCACTTGTGCAAAAAGCAGATGCCTTGATAACTTCAGTACTTTCACAGCAGAAGGACAATATTGCATTGATTGGTGCCATTCTGAAGCAAAAGGACGAGCTTCTTGACAGTAAGGATGATCTCGGCAGAGTTGAGAGCTTCTTTGCAAATCAAGTTGTAGTGTTTGATGCCGCAGTGAAAATGACTGAGGATTTGAGCAATGACCTTGATTACCTTTCAAAAGAGGAAGAAGCCAATAACGCTCTGAATAAAATCCGCAAGATTACTTGGCTTCAGAGCGATGCGTCAATTTACAATCAAATTCCCGAACTGAATACTTTAATGGCAACCGTAAAGCAAGGTCATGACAGGTTGCTTGTTGCTAAGCGCGAGGAGCTGCTTGAAATCGTTCGGCAGTGTATGAGCGCAATTCATACAGCCGGTGGCAATTTCCCCGATTTGAAGTCAACCATTCAGAAAGCCGATACTTTCTATACACAGAAGAAAGAGCGCATTGCTGAAGTCACTTCACTGGCACTCCTTGACGGATTACTGCCGCCGATGCTCACCTATAAGGACGAAGCCTGTGACCATATTGAAGCTATGTTGAAACCCCCGGCACCGAAACCTCCCGTTGTAGATGCTCCGGTAAAACCGGCTCCGAAAAAGGTTATCAAGGCGATCAACCGTCAGGTGGTATTCCCGACCAAACAGCTTGAAACTGAAGAAGATATTGATGCTTATGTTGAAAAGATGAGGATTCAGTTGAAACAACTGCTCAATAACTGCGATGGCATTAAACTGAATTAAGGAGCAAAGTATGAGTGTTATATTTGGAATTGACGAACCAAATCAAATAATTATTTGCGGCGACAAACGCGCTTCCTCAAAAGAAGGTCAATTCATTAACGATGAACTTCAAAAGGTTACAGTAGTAAATACACATCTTGCATTTGTATCTGCTGGAAATGCCGCTATTGAAAAGGCTTTACAGATTGATATAAGCAAAAGTGACGTTGTAGATACAGTGGATGATATTGTAAGCATAATCGAAACATTTTATAAAAGAGTAGTTGAAACGGCTGCAAAGACAATACTTATGTATCCGTTTTGTTGTCTAATTGCGGGTAAAACAAATAACGATGAATCAGCATTAGTCAGTTTAAGCTGTATGAAAGGGAAACTCACATATCAGAAAGCACCAATGGCGTTATTTCCACCTGCTGGGACAAGCATTGACGAGTGCAACAATGCTTTTGTAAGGAATTATAAGCTACATCATGACTTATTCTGCGAATTAACAGTACAAGATATTGCAAAAATCAGTTCCGTTGTAAGTTCCACAGGAACAAAGTGGGTATACAACAAAATAACAGGTATTGGAACTCAAACTGAGTTTTAATACAAGGGGGATGATGAGTTGGATAAAAATTTGATAAAGAAATATGCTGTCTGGGCGCGTGAAGAATTGATAAAGCGTGTTTCAACAAAGGCACAGGAATACGGCATTACAGAGGAAAACATCGTTGATGCCAATGCGGAATCCATAAACGAGCGCATTTTGAGCAAGGATGAAATATCAGAGCGCCGTGCTCTGATACATAGCATAAAAGAAAATGGTTATGAGCAAACGATTGATGAAGTCGCTTACACATGGTTTAACCGTTTCTGCGCTTTGCGTTTTATGGAGGTCAACAAGTATCTTCCGTCAAGAGTGCGTGTGTTCACAGATGAATCAGGTGCATTTGATCCACAGATTTTGAAGGACGCCATTCACCTTGAGATGCCCGGCCTTAACAGAAATAAGGTTATTGAGCTGAAGCAGGCAAATGAGAAGGAAGCACTCTATAAATATCTGATTATTACGCAGTGCAATGCGCTCAATGCTGTTCTGCCGCGCATGTTTCAGCGTATTTCAGACTATACAGAGCTTCTTTTTCCTGATAACATTCTTCGTGAAGGCTCGGTTGTGGAGCAACTTGTCACAGCGATTCCGGAGGATAACTGGAAGGATGCCATTCAGATTATCGGCTGGCTCTATCAATACTATAACTCTGTCCCGAAAGACAAGGTTTTTGCCAACCTGAAAAAGAACATCAAAATTAAAAAAGAAGATATTCCTGCGGCGACACAGCTTTTCACACCCGATTGGATTGTCCGCTACATGGTAGAAAACAGTTTGGGCAGAATTTTTGTTGACCACCGCAAAAACGAGGGTATCTACGGTGACGGTCGCGGTGAGGATGAAATGTCGCACAGCGAATCGGAAGCAGAAAGAATCGCAAAAGAAAATGAGATTGCTTCAGAAATGGGATGGAATTACTTCCTGCCCGAAGCAGAACAGGACGAAGAAGTAAGAAAACAACTTGATGCACATTTAGCCGATGCACAGGAAAATTTTAATGTCAAAGATATTAAGGTAATCGATCCTTGCATGGGAAGCGGTCATATCCTTGTTTATACTTTTGATGTGCTGATGCAAATTTATATGGAACGCGGCTATGCGAAGCGCGATGCTGTAAAAAGCATTATTGAAAATAACCTCTACGGTTTAGATATTGATGAGCGTGCATCGCAGCTTGCTTATTTTGCCGTGATGATGGTTGCTTTGAAGTATGACAATCGTTTTCTGACGCGCACCACCGATCCGATACCGCAGCCGAATGTATTCGCGATTGTCGAGAGCAATCATATTGATAAGTTCGCTCTTGAGTATTTCATAAACGGTGATGAAAACCTCAAATCCGCAATGAATTCCATTATGTTGGATATGCTTGATGCCAAGGAATACGGCTCTATCATTGATGTGAAGCCGGTAGACTTTAGCGCTCTTTTTGCTCGCTTTGACGAAGTGAAAAACGAGATAAATATGTATACGATGCCAATAGCTGATACACTTTTGCCAATGGTAAAGGTGGCTTTCGCATTGGCACAGAAATATGATGTTGTGGTGACAAATCCGCCTTATATGAATTCCAGCGGAATGAGTGATACATTATCGAGTTATGTAAAAAAGAATTATTCAGATTCCAAATCAGATATGAGCACTGTTTTTATGGAAAAGACACTCTTAATGAGCAAAACAAACGGATACATGAGTATGATAAACATTCCAGTATGGATGATGCTGACTTCGTTTGAAAACTTACGAATTAAAATGTTGTTGTCATATCATATAGTTAATATGCTACATAACGGGCGAGGAGTATTTGGTTCGGACTTTGGAACAACAGCTTTTGTGTTTCAAAATGCCGTCATGCGAAACTATAAGGGTAAATTTTATAGACTATTTGATAAAGTAGGTGATGTAGAAACTAATGAAGCAAAAGAAATACGTTTCTTTTCTGGCAATGGGAAATATGTTTCAACAATAAGTAACTTTTCTAAAATACCGGGAACACCAATTGCATATTCTGCATCTCCACCGATTCTATCTGCATTTGAAGGGATTTCAATAGGAAAGATTGCAAATCCTATTGAAGGAATTAAATCAGGTGATAATGAACAGTTTTTGCGATTTTGGTTTGAAGTGTCTGATAAAAAAATTGCTAAACTTAATTCATTTGATGCTTCTATTAGCAAGTGGTGTTTTACAACGAAAGGTGGAGCTTTTCGTAAGTGGTACGGAAACATCGAGTATGTGATTGATTGGACGGGCAATGGTGAAAAGTTAGGTGCTTTCAAAGGCTCAACAATATACAAAAACGAATACTGGATGATGCCTGCTATTACTTGGACTTACTTGACAGCTGGAGGAATATCATTTAGATTACTCGGAAAAGGGATGCTGTATAATAACAAAGGTCCAGCTGTTTTTTGTAACGATATGGGCACGCTTACATATATTTCGGGTTTACTTAATTCGGTCGTCGGTTCATATATTCTTTCATTTATCTGCAGTACGCTGACATTCTTACCCGGTGATATCAGAAAAGTTCCTGTTATCGAAAAAGACAAATCTACAATCATCAATTCAGTTAATCGAGAAGTTATGATATCAAAAACCGATTGGGATTCCTTTGAAACTTCATGGGACTTCAAGACGCATCCATTGATTGCTTTCAAAGGCAACTACGAAGAAGCTGTTCCAATGCTATATGAGGACGATTTGCATAACGGTGTAAACCCTGTTGAATACGAAAAAGGTCTTGCACCGATTACACAGGCTTATGAAGCATGGGAACGCTTTGCAGATAATCAGTTCCAAAAGCTCAAGGCCAACGAAGAAGAACTTAACCGTATCTTTATTGACATTTACGGCTTGCAGGACGAATTGACACCGGAAGTCGAAGATAAGGATGTAACCGTCCGTCACGCAGAACTCGGACGCGATGTCCGCAGCTTTATCTCATATGCGGTAGGCTGTATGTTTGGCAGATACTCTCTCGATGTTGACGGCCTTGTATATGCCGGCGGCAATTTTGATGAAAAATACTGTCGATGGATGGAATACTTCGGCAACAAGGCAAATGAAGAAATAGACGAAAACGGTAGTCTTATTCATGGCGCTTGGGCTGGAAGTTCAATGTGGAAGTATGACGGGGTACGCAGAAACGGTGAATGGATTAAGGCAGCTTATGCGCCGGATACAGATAACATCATCCCTATTTGCGATGATGAATACTTTGACGATGATATTGTCGGACGTTTCGTAAAATTCGTTGCGACTGTCTACGGCGCGGATACACTGGATGCCAACCTTCGTTTCATTGCCGATGCACTTGGCGGTAAAGGTTCTCCGAAAGAAGTTATCAGAGGTTACTTCCTGAATGATTTCTATGCCGACCATTTGAAAATCTATCAGAAGCGACCGATTTACTGGCTGTTCGACAGCGGTAAAAAAGGCGGCTTCAAGGCGCTGATCTATATGCATCGTTATCAGCCAGACACCATTGCCCGTATGAGAACCGATTATGTGCATGAACAACAGGCACGGTACAGAACGGCGATTACCGACCTTGAGCACCGTATAAACGATGCCGGAACGAGCGAGCGAGTCAAGCTCCAAAAGGAACTGACGAAACTACAAGATCAGGACAATGAGATTCGCACCTATGAAGAAAAGATACATCATCTGGCAGACCAAATGATACGCATTGACCTTGATGACGGCGTAAAGCACAATTACGAAATCTTCAAAGATGTTCTTGCACCGATAAAGTAAAGGAGAGTGACAGCAATGATGGATACAGAAAAAGCAGTGCAAGATCTAAATAGACGTTTTGCTGCACCGCTTCCTGAATTCTATAAGCGCAGAGTTGTCTTCTGGCTGGATGAAGACAAGGAGTTTGAGGACAAGTTAGACGAAATTGAACTGACAAATGCAAAAATCGTAAAGCTCACCGGATCAAATACTTTTGCCGTCAAGAAGCTGCTATGCGAGGACGATACAGCAAGCAACTATGTAGTTTATCGTCCATTCTCCTTTGAAGAAGATGAGGATAACTGGCTGCTTAACATGGAGCTGTACAGTGAGGAATTCCGTTCTGACCTGGTTTCTATTTGGATGGACGAAATGCACATCTTTTCGTATGCCGCTTTGCGGAAGCAAGTAAAGGCTTACCGTAAATTCTTTAACGCAAAAGACCGCAGAGGGCGTGTGGAAGCACTCGCCGGGAAGAATGGCATTACAGCTCCGGCACAACTGCACAAAACCGTTATGGCGGCAATATGCGGCATTGACAACACAAATCCTAACGCAATCATCCGCGCGATTGTATCCGGTGGACTGGATAACAGCGCAAACAGTATTTATTCAGATATGGTCAATTACGGAGCTGAAACGGCATTTTGGGCAATGGCTACACAGGCAACCGGCTACCGCGAGGAAAATCCAAGCATCGGTCGGCTGATTACGCTGATTCTACTCACAGCGGCAACACGAACCATGCAAAGCGAGTATCTCGCCGGACTGGATTCGTTTATATCCACTCCGCATCAGTCCTATTGCTTTGACTTTATTTCCGAATGGATGCACAGCGATGATAACGGAAGACTATATGAGATCGCCCAAACTGTTGAGGAAGAACTTCGTCTGCCCGGAAGATTTGACGGTTTAAAACCCGTAGATTTGGCTGACACGGAGTGCTTCCCGTGCATTAATGAAATCATCTTAAAAAAGATGATGAACGCTATCGGTGATCATGTAATTGAAGTGGATGCCATATCAAAGATAGTAGAAAAACGCCGCACCTGCGTATGGTATGAAGTGGTTCAATATTACTTTGACGGTATCTATCAGGTTGCTAATATGCAAGCATTTTATAAGGAGCATTCGGCAGGATTCCATAAGGTAGAACCGAAAAAGATATGGAATGAGTATACTTCTGATTACTACAAAATGGACACCTATTACCGTTTGTTCCATTTGGCATTTACCAAGAGCTTAAAATGTTCTAATCCGGAGCTTGACGATTTGTTCAAGCATGTTGCAGAGATTGTTGAGGGACTGTATTCACATTGGTTTCTCGGTGAGCTTGGTAACAACTGGTCGGGTGCCTGTGCCGCTGAACTGAAGGAATACGGTCGTATTCTCGATGTACCGCAGCAGAGCGCATTTTACAATGATAAGATTAAGAACTCGGACAATCGTGTGTTTGTCATCATTTCCGATGCCTTACGCTTTGAGGTTGCTGCGTCCCTTTGTGAGCAGCTGCGCCGCGAAACACAGGCAAAGGTTGATATATCAAGTATGGAAGGAATCTTCCCGACAATAACAAAGTTCGGAATGGCTGCACTTCTGCCGTCAAAAGAGCTGTCCATTGAGTTCCGTAATGACAAGCTGGCTGTTCTTGCAGACGGAAGCTTGACCGAAAGCAACTATCGTGACAAGATTTTGAAGAACGCTAACTCAAATAGCGTTGCAATTCAATACAAGAGCATTATCAAGATGAAACGCCCTGAACGAAGTGATTTGGTTAAGGGTATGGATGTTGTTTACATCTATCATGACACGATTGATGAAGCAAGCCATACTTCTGACAGTGCCGTTTTCCCCGCTTGTCAAGATACCATTGAAGAAATAAAGAATACGATTCGCATTATTGTCAATGATTTCGGCGGCACAAATGTTTTGATTACCTCAGATCATGGTTTCTTATATACATATAGTCCACTGACTGAGGACAATAAGGTTGACAAAACGAGCTTCAACAGTCAGGATGTCGAGTACGGCAGACGCTATGCTATTATGAAAAAGGGTTCCAATCCGGACTACTTGCTTCCTGTTCGTTTGCTTGACGGCAAAACCGATTATGACGGGTTTGCACCGAGAGAAAGTATCCGCATCAAAATGAATGGCGGCGGTATGAACTTCGTTCATGGCGGAATTAGTCTTGAAGAAATGGTTGTCCCGGTAATAGAATACCATTACCTACGCAACTCAACAAAAGAGTATAAGAAAAACAAGAGTAAATACGATACCAAACCGGTATCAGTAGGTCTTTTGTCTGCAAATAAAAAAATTGCCAACATGATATTCTCTCTCAGCTTTTATCAAAAGGAAGCAGTCAGTGAGAACCGCGAAGTGGCATATTACACGCTCTATTTTACAGACTTTACCGGCAAGCAGATTAGTGACACGCAGAAGATTATTGCCGATAAAACAAGCAGTAACAGTCAGGAGCGCACCTTCCGTTGTAACTTCAATCTTAAATCATTGAAGTTTGTCAATACGGAAACCTATTATCTTGTTATTTCTGAAGATAGCGGCCAGATAAAGACACAGAAAGAAGAATTTCAAATCAATATTGCATTAGCAGTAGATGATTTTGACTTTTTCAGTTAATAGATGAGGAAGTGAGAATATGAGCGAAGAATTTGCGGAAAGCATAGATGCCACTGAGCTGAATGAAAAACTGATGGATACCTTCGCCGGAAAAGTGGTTCGTAAAGACCTCACAAAGAAAATCAAGGAAGGAGCAAATGTTCCTGTATATGTTCTTGAGTTTCTTCTCGGTCAGTATTGCAGTTCTGATGATGATGAAGTAATTGCCAGCGGTATTCAGAATGTAAAGAGAATTCTTGCGGATAACTATGTGCGCCCGGATGAATCGCAAAAAATTCTGTCAATGCTCCGTCAGCGCGGCAGTCATACAATTATCGACAAGGTTACTGTAAACCTGAATATTAAGCGTGATTGCTATGAAGCCGAGTTTTCAAACCTTGGTCTAAAAGATATTCCAATAAACGAGGAATATCCGAGCAAATATGACCGGCTGCTTTGCGGTGGTATTTGGTGCATCGTTCAGCTTGAGTACGAGTACAACGAAGAAGAAAAGTGCAACCCAATAAGTATCCGTAAGCTCACTCCTATTCAAATGCCCACTGTCGATATAAACGAGTTGAAGCAAGGCAGAAAGCTCTTTACTAAAGGTGAATGGATTGATGTCCTACTTCGTTCCATAGGAATGGAGCCAACGCAGTTTACTGAAAGAGAAAAGTGGCTTCTGCTGCTCCGTATGGTTCCGCTTGTAGAAAACAATTTTAACTTCTGTGAGCTTGGCCCGAGAAGTACGGGCAAGTCACATCTTTTCAAAGAAATATCCCCGAACAGTATTCTTGTTTCGGGCGGTCAGACAACCGTTGCTAACCTGTTCTATAACATGGGACGGAAAACGGTAGGTCTTGTTGGTTTATGGGACTGTGTCGCCTTTGATGAAGTAGCCGGTATCAATTTCAAGGATAAAGACGGCGTGCAAATCATGAAGGATTATATGGCATCCGGCTCTTTCGCGCGTGGCAAAGAGGAAAAGGCAGCCAATGCATCGATGGTTTTTGTAGGTAATATTAATCAAAGCGTGGATGTTCTTTTGAAAACCTCCAGCTTGTTTGATCCATTTCCATCGGAGATGGGAACCGACACTGCGTTCCTTGACCGTATGCATTGTTATTTGCCCGGTTGGGAGATTCCAAAGTTCAGACCGGAGCATTTTACAAATGATTATGGCTTTATTACGGACTATCTTGCAGCTTTCATCAGAGAATTGAGAAAAGCTCCATATGGAGATGCACTTGATGAGTATTTCCGCTTGGGTAAGAACCTCAACCAGCGCGATACTATCGCTGTGCGCAAGATGGTCGGAGGACTTATAAAACTCGTATATCCCGATGGTGAATATACGAAAGCTGACTTGGAAGAAATTTTAAAGATTGCACTTGAAATGCGCCGCCGTGTGAAGGAGCAATTAAAGAAGCTCGGCGGAATGGAATTCTACGATGTGAACTTCTCCTATATCGATAAGGAAACCTTTGAGGAATCCTATGTGTCTGTGCCGGAGCAAGGCGGCGGAAAGCTGATTCCTGAGGGAATGTGCAATCCCGGACAGGTCTATACTGTTTCAAACGGTAAATCTGGAATGATTGGTGTGTTCCGTTTGGAATCACAAATGCTGCCCGGAAACGGTAAGTTTGAAAGAACCGGTATCGGCTCTGACAGAGATTGCAAAGAAGCGACCAACACGGCATTTAACTTTTTGAAAGCAAATGCCAATCATATCAGCGGTACGATTAGCACTACAGCAAAGGACTATATCATCAATTATCAGGACTTACAGGGTATCGGTATGACCAGTAAGCTGGCATTGTCAACATTGATTGCAATCTGCTCCATTGCGCTTGAAAAATCCACGCAGAGTTCTCTTGCGGTTCTCGGTGACGTCAGTATCAGCGGAACGGTAATGAAGGTTGAAGAACTGGCTAATGCGCTTCAGGTGTGTCTTGACAGCGGAGCAAAGAAGGTCTTGCTACCAATTACCTCTGCCGCAGACCTCGGGACAGTTCCGTCAGAACTTGTCGGCTGTTTTAACTTGATATTCTATCAGTCGGCCGAGGATGCTGTATATAAAGCACTTGGTGTAGAGTGATTTTATTATAACATTAAAAACAAAAGGAACAGAAAACATGATTAAAGAAGTTAAAGGGTATTTTGACGGTATTCTGCTTCATCAACTGAATAAATACGGAGTGTCAGAAGCTTTTCAGGCTGATATAGTCCGAGTAGTGTCACAACAAATGTACTCAGTGCTTGTGAATTGGGACGATCCGGATTTTTTACGAACTTTGTTTTTGACTGTTTCTGAAGAATCACCATTCTATTATCCAAACGCGAATAGTGAAGTGAAATCTTTTGTTGTGCTGACAATTAGAAATAGTCCTATTGAGACTTTGCAAAGTGACAATTATTATAAAGCTGGATTGTCACAAAAATTAAGTGATGACCAACTGATAGAAATCACTTCAAAGGCAATAGAATATTTCAGCAAGTATAATATTGCTGAAATAGAGGATGATGAGGAATACAATATCGACAATGATGTGTATTTCTTGCTTTCTCAGAAATACAAAATAGCGTGGAATGCTTTGAGCAATACTGCAAACGGTAACGCACAATGTGGGAGCTTTCAAGGGCTTGAATATAAAAACATTCCTGACAATATGAAGTTTGATTTATATCACGCAGGCCAACAAGCTGCTAAACCGTCAATAATGGATGGTTATGAGCCGACGATCGATATTGATTTAAGAAAACAACTATCCTATATTGTAGAAAGCAAAAGTGCATTGAGTGTAGATTGCTTCAAGATGTTGTCTCGCAACATGGAAAAACTATTGTTTGTTATTGAGTTGCTTCTTCAGAAGCAGTGCGGTCTGGTTACTTCAAATTATTATATTGGAAACGGGTACTATGAAAAAAGAAGTCCTGTCTTGAAAGCTGCATCTTCCGAATCTGCAATGAAGGATATGACAACACATTATAATAATTTCAACGGTGTTGGTGAAATACATAAGCGATTTCTTATGGCATTTCAAGATAAATGAACAGTCGTAAGGAGAATCGAAATATGGATAACAGCATAATAAATCGAAAACTTTCCGAGCTGTATCTTCAATACACAGCCGATTTTCTAAGCGAATATGCAGAATTCTATTCAACAGATAGCCTCCTGCTTCATCTTTTCACCAAATTACAATCGTATTGATTTAAGCCGTTTCTCCTGTGGAGAGAAATACGCGATTATCTATTATCGTGACATATATAACTTTTTTCTTGAGAACAGAGCCTTTTATGATGGAGAACTATATTTTGATGATTTTGTAAACGCGTTGTATAAGCATACGAAAGATTATGATAATGACCTTGAAGAAGAAATGCAGAGAAGATTCCAAAATGCAATATGTAGGGCAAGTGACGAGAAAAAGAAGGTTAATGCAGAGACATAACATTAATGTTGTTTTTCTATCTTGGCATATAAAAGGAGTGAAATCTTTGAACGGCATCATTGAACATATTAGTTTTCGCGTCGGTGGTTTTTTCGGCTATGATTATTTCAACATTGCCGTGAACAAAGACGGAACAGCAACACTTTATCACGAGTCGGTAAGCGGAAGCAGTGTACTGCCAAACGATATTACATACTCAAAAGCGGAAACAAAAGCATTTATAAAGGCATTTGAGCAAACAGGTGTATTCACTTGGAAACGTGGATATTATCCGAATTATTGTGTTACTGACGGAACGCAATGGACTGTTGAAATTGACCGTAAAGGAAAACGGAAATTTATCAGAGAGGGAGATAATCAGTTCCCACCGCACTGGGGTACCTTCTGCGCGCTTTTCGGTATTTATTGGGATGAGATAAAGACAGTGGTGCTTAAGCTGAAAATGAATAAAACGATAGCTTTGTCTTATTCAGACAATATCACTCACAATATCCCGTTATCCGAAATGATTTCAATTGACTTTGATGCTTGCCGTGTAAAAACTGAATGTAAGGAAGATAAGTATATTACTTTTCAAAGCAATGTGATTACGGAAAATGCTTCATTTGAAATGTTGAATGATGATATGTCGGGGACCCTGACACATGAGTGGAGTGATGAACCGTGGCAACCGGACGTAGCCGATGTACCGTTCTACAAACTAACCTTAACACGGTATGACGGAACTACCGAAACGCATGAAGGGATATATGATAAAAACCATGTGCCGGAGGACTGGCAGGATGTGATGAATAGCATCAGTCACTTCATTCCGGATGAAGGTAATTTCATACTACTTGATACTGATAGATTTTATTCAGTAAAAAGTGAGGGTGACAAAACCTTTTATTCTGTTGATGTGTGGGGAGCCAATAAAAGCTATTACTATTTTGCTCACGACGATACGCTTAAGACCGGCGATAAAGTAATTATTCCCTTTGGCAAGGATAACGAATTACGATATGGAACTATCACGAACATTGAGTTTTTCTCTCCGGATTTGCTTCCTTATCCCGCCGAAAAGACAAAGTATATCGAAAGAAAGCTGGAACCCGGAGAATCCCTACCGGAAAAGACAGTGTTTTGTCCGGTTATTGATGATAATATTGATGGCGGAGACTGTATGATTATATCCGATGTCGCAGATAGAATCATAAAACCAAATGTGCTTTGGGATGAAGTGAACTGGAACGAAGAACAACGAAGTCGTTGTCTTGCTTGCCAGTGGCATCACGACGAATATGAACATAAGGAAAAGTTAAATAACGATTCGGAGAACCCGTCTTCACATTTTACGGAGCAAGATGTCATTGATGCTCATTGGTATAGCAGCTCTAATCAGCCGCAACTGTCAAAGGGTGAAAAGTGTGGTTGCTTTTACTGTCAGAAGATCTTCGACTCCAAAGAAATTATTGACTACATAACGGAAGATAACGATTGTGACCGTGGAGGAACTGCAATTTGCCCGTATTGCGAAATAGATTCTGTCATTGGTGAGAGTAGTGGATACCCCATTACAGAAGAGTTTCTTATCGCAATGAATAAAAAATGGTTTTGACAGATAATAGGAGAAATACAATGCCAACAAGATTTGAAAAAAACCTGTTTCCATATTGATTATGGTCCCTCATCTCTTTTTGAACGCGTTTTATTCAAAATGAAAATTGTTACCCAGCTCGATATGACAGGTAGTCACTTCAACTTCAGAACTATTCGTTTTTTACTGCAACTTAATAGATAATAATGAATCGTAGAGATAATTCTATAATATGTACTTGTTATTAAATTGAAGGGGGGACAGCCAAGTTATCATGTTTTCATCAGCTTATCTTTGTATCTGTATTTATTGTATGCTCCAACTGGGATTTCAAATATTCTCAGAATGTCATTGCCGTAATTTACAAGCCGGGCAAAACAAAAACTATATATGTATGTTGATCATTGCGCAGCTTTCATTTGTTGCAGATATTTTAAGTAGCATACATACAGATTCAGCTTGGCTTTTCCCTTTTGTAGTGGTCGGGAATTATACTGAGGGCATCCTGAACACAATATTACTGCCAATATATTTTTGCTATGTCTGTGGCCAAATTACAAAACCAGATGTGAAATTAAAACGCAGGGTCCATATTGTTCTTTGGACTATGGCTACTATCTGTATTACAACTGTGATTTCAAATGCCTTTACCGATAAGATTTTTTATTTTGATACGGCAAAAGTTTATCATCGCGGTTCACTTTTTGTATTGCCGATGGCAATTGTATTTGCAATGATGGTTATCATAGAAGTATTTATAATCAGTCAAAAGGAAAAGATTGAACCACACTATTATAGATTATTACTGCTTTTTCTGATTCCACCGTTGATTGGCTGGGCGCTTCAACTATTTATTTATGGATTGCCGTTTTCACTGCTCGGTATTACATTTGCATCGCTTGTTTTGTTTACAAACATTCAGAACCGCAGTATAGATCAGGACTATCTGACTGGCGTATTCAACCGGAAAATGCTCGATAATTTTATTCAGAAGAAAATTAACGCCTCTACTGATAGTAAGACTTTTTCTGGGATTCTGCTTGATATAGACAAATTTAAATACATTAATGACCACTTTGGACATATTGAGGGAGACAAAGCACTGATGAATACTGCTCATATTCTCCGTAATTCTTTGAAATTCACTGATTTTATTGCTCGTTATGGCGGCGATGAATTTTGTATTATTCTCGAAAGTGACGATCACGAAACCGTCCAAAACACTATACTTCAAATAAACAGTAGTCTTATTAATTATAATCAGCGTGAAGATGTGCCGTATCAGCTTAGTTTCAGTTTTGGTTATGCAATTTATAATCGTTCCATGGGAACCAACCCCCAATCTTTTATTAAAGTGATCGATGAAGAAATGTATAAACAGAAAATTGCTCATAGAAGCTGAACAGCAATATCTGAATCTAATAAACTATAAGGAGCTACCACAAAATGAGAAATTTTGTGGCAACTCCTTACTATGTTCAAATACTACTTTGTAATTATGTAAAAAATCCAACTTTATGGATTAAAGTTTTTACAAGGGGCATAACCTTGAGCGATTAAGTCATCTGTGCTTCCTGTATAAGCTCCCTTATTTTCTGATTAAACATCATATCAATATAGACGATGAAATTCATCTATTTTACCTATTATCTCATCAATATTATATGAAACATCTCGGTGCGTTCACTTTGCCTTATTTTAAGAATTTTGAGTTATGATCTAAAGTGCGGAATGGTTGTCCGTTTCGCACAAGTGTATCAACCTTGAGCGCAACAAGATTTATGTCAGAATTCATGCAACGGGCAATTTGCTCCGAATCATATCCTCTACGGATAAGCTTAATAGTATCTTCGTCCGGTAAAGTAAGTTCCGCAGTAAACACATTTGCTTCGTACTCACAGCGTGAAGTCATATTATATAGAGAAAACTCCTGCATTCCTTTTCCCTTGCCAAGCTCCCTGTGGAGCTGATCATGCCCTAATTCATGAGCACATACTATCAAAGCAGTCCGTCTGTCCAAATTATTATTGATAAAGATGTACCGGTTGCGCTTTATGACGCGGTACATTCCCTTCAAACGATTAAATCCATCCCAATATACAACATTGATTCCAAGATCCTTTGCTATTTGAAAAGGATTTCTTGTATCAAATCGTGCAACCAAAGAATTGGCACGGGAAATAATGTAATCATTAGCACCCACAAATGCACCCCCTATATCAGATAATATCATTATAAACCCATATGTGTCCCATTATAAGGACTTAATGCTGTGATATTATTTCTGATATTTTTTGGGGGTGTATTTTTTGTTTTTCTTCTTTGCATCCCAATATGCAAAATTAAGGGCTTGAATAATTTCATCTTTTTCAGAGTCGTCAATCTCACCGCCGGCAAACAATCCACTTACTTCGCTGACAAGGTCTTTGACATCTCTTGAAGAATTACTCCCACCTTTTTCATGGGCATCGATGATAAGCATATCTGTATTGCTTATGAGAGAGTCCGGGGTAATACCGAGTGCGGCCGCCAGTTTCTCAACCACTTCATATTTCTGCGGTTTACGAGAACCGAGTTCATAGTTTTGAATTGTTCGCGCAGTCATATTTACTTGCTTTGCAAGTTGCTCTTGGGTTAATCCTTTATTTGTTCTGGCTTCTTTCAATCGTTCTTTAAATGCCATACTGCTCACCTCAAAATAAACTAATTTGAAAACACGAACACTTATTTCTTCTTTCATATTGACACGAAATATCTGTGTGTGGTATACTACAAACGCACACGAAAGATATGTTCGTGTTATTATACTATCACACGAATCCATTCGTGTCAAGAGGCTGGCGGAATATTTTGCTTTTTGTTCGGAGATGAAAGAGATGAGTAGGACAATATTACATTGCGACATGAACAACTTTTATGCTTCTGTCGAATGTATGCTTGATATGAGCTTGCGTGGACACCCGATTGCTGTCGGTGGCGATGTAGAAAATCGACATGGTATCATCCTTGCTAAGAACTATGAAGCTAAGAAATATGGAATACAGACCGGCGAAGCGTTGTGGCAGGCGCGGCAGAAATGCAAAGACTTAATTATAGTACCACCACATTATGAACAGTACCTAAAGTATTCGAAGCTCGCCAGAGACATATATTCCGACTATACCGATCAGATTGAGCCATATGGCATTGACGAATGTTGGCTTGATGTTACCGGAAGTGTTGGTATTATGGGAAACGGCGAAAAGATAGCCAATGAGATACGGGAGCGTATGAAATTTGAACTCGGTCTCTCTATTTCAGTGGGGGTTTCTTTTAATAAGATTTTTGCGAAGCTTGGCAGTGACATGAAAAAGCCGGATGCAACAACAGTCATTCCGGAAGAAACATTCCGAGAGAAGATATGGGGACTACCTGCTTCTGATATGCTTGGAGTCGGACGAGCCACCCAAAAGGTTCTTTCCTCTTATGGTATACAAACTATTGGTCAGCTTGCAAACACACCACCGGAACTGTTAAAGCGGCGGCTCGGTAAATGTGGCACTATGATAATTCAATATGCCATCGGTCAGGATCATTCTCCGGTTGCAAAACAAGACTATGTTGCTCCAGTCAAAAGTATAGGACATGGTATCACCACCAGAGAAGACCTTGAAAATAGTGCCGAAGTCTGGAATGTAATGCTTTCATTGATGCAGGATGTTGGGCATAAGCTTCATGTCTACGATAAAAACGCAGGTGGAATAGCAATCGACATCCGTAATTGCGAACTTACTCATAAACAATGGCAGTGTCAATTGCCAGCAGTAACCCACAGCACGTCCATTCTTGCGAAAGAAGCGTTCTCTCTTTTTTCGCGTTCATATAGATGGGACTTCCCGATACGATCTGTTACTGTCCGTGCGATTAACCTCAGTCCACAAAGCTGCCCCCAGCAGATTGATCTATTCACGGATTACGCAGAAATTAGTCGGAAAGAGCGCATTGAGAGCGTGGTCGAGAACATCCGAGACAGATTTGGCAAATATGCCATTATGCCCGCTGCTCTTTGCCGAAATATCAAAATGCCGACAGATAGAGAAATTGAACTAAAAATGCCAACCGGAATGATTGGATAAGGAGGATCAAATGAATACCTTATGTGATATTTCAAAGCATGCCCCATGTAGCTTAAATGGTATAGTTGGATGCAACTGCTACTTAAACACGGATTCAATTATCTGCTTTATAGCAAACGGTGATAACAATTTCTTGAATGAAGGAATTGTAGAAAAATCGATCCTGTTTGTTGATACAGAAGGAACCTTTGAAACTGGAAAACTAAATGTATTTGAGCAGGAAAACAATACTCCGAAATTCAAAGTATCAAGAACGCAACTTCCGGATGCAAGATTTGTAGGACGGGTAGTCATGTGTGCGAATCAGTATGAGTAGGAGGAAACAAAGTGCAGTATGTAAAAAAGTATATTACAGTCGGAGCCTATCATACGCCTGAGGGAAAAACGATTCCAAAATTTATTATTATTGATGATGACCACAAGATTGTCATTGATAAGTTGGTTACATCCTGCCGCGCAGCAGCTACAAAGGTTGGCGGTAGTGGAATACGATATACCGTTATGATTCGTGGATTAGAAAAGTTTATTTTTGAAGATGAGGGTAAATGGTTTATTGAGGAGATAGTGCAAAACTGATACTGGGACTTTGAGAAAGGAAAAACCGTAAAAAAAGGAGCACTCTTAGTAAAGTACTCCGGACTGAGGTGAAATAATTGAATTATGACACATGGAAGCCTGTACCGATGTATTGCCCAAACTGCGGAAAGCTTAATATTGGGTATAAAAATGAAGAAAATAAAATCCGTTATGAATGCCAGACATGCAAGGTCGTATTTGTCAGAATTCAGAAAGGGCGAAGACACGATACCATAGAAATGTATGCTCCGGCTGGAGTAGAACGGTTATATTAAAAACACAACAACAGGAGGAATATAATGATGAACGAAATCGATCATTTTGTAAAAATAAGAAATGAGGCTATGTTCAGCCTTGACCGAAAGAAAATTGAAGAATATTTCGCATGGATCGGACAGCCACTACCTGAAAACGATATTGTTTTCTGGGCAACAGTGCATAAGTGCATTTGCAATATAACAACTGCACCGAGCGAACTTGTATCAAAGTCAAATCACTGGCTTTTTGAACACGGTATGAGTCCAAGTATTTTTTAGGTTTAATAGCAAACACATAAAACTAAATAACGGCGTAACGACGAAATGGTTGAGATGAAACAGGCTACGTAAACCCATCTTCAGGTCACACGCTTATAACACATCGGTTGGATTTTACCAGATATATTACATGAGAGGCCACCGACAGGATAGATTTCCATAGAAGAAGTCTATCCTGCCGGTGGCTTTTTTGTTTTTACCGACAATAAAAAATAAATATTCAAAGCCTGAAGTACAAGGGCCGAGGATACAAATACGCTGATTTCAATTTTTTGAAAAGCTGTATTGGTACCCTTAGATTTCTGCGCCCTTTTTTCAGGTCGTAAGAAACAGGTTCCTTTCGCCGGTGTTATTTGTGTCCTTCGGACCAAAACAGGCGGAAAGGACTCTTTATGGGTTTCAATTACGGACTTGAAAAGAAAAAATTTGATGAGGAGTGGAAAAAGCTTCGTAAAGAATACGAAGCTGCCGGTATGACGCAAGAAAGCATTCAGAAATTATATCAGTTTGATCTGAGCGCTTTTAATTACCGAAGAGCTGCAGCTAATCATGAGCAACCGTTGTGCGGAGCTATGGTTGATGGAGTTGACAACGGTTGTGAAGACCAATCTGCGTTACTAAATAAGTTTCTTGATGAGCTTAGCATTACAGATGAATACACTTTCGGAACCGGTCGATTTTCATGGATAGAAAAAACAGAAGATGACGAGCTGTATGAAAGATTAAAGAAATTGGATGACTCAGACAAAGAGCTTCTCACCCTGTTAGCGTTTGACGGCTACACGAGGCGTGAAATTGCAAAAATACGAAGTGTTTCAGAACAAGCCATAGGAAAAAGAATAAAAAAACTCAAAGAATTTTTGTTTCTGGTTTAGTTTTTGCCCTTCTCTATGCCTACCAAGTGGAGGGGCTGTTGCCTTCTCACACTACGAAGGAGCAGAAAACATGATAAAAGATTTCAAGAGGATTCCACGCGAAGGTGAAATGGAAATGTGTCTGTGTAGCGTATGCGCTTCCACCTATTACAATATGCCCGATCATGGCATCACAAGAGTAAATATGTATCAAATCGTAAAGGACAAATGTACCCTCTGCGGTTATCGAATGGGTTACGATTTTTACGTTTGGCCCAAGCACAATGTGCAAAAAGTGGGTAACAGTCAATTTTGCACATTTGTCGAGGAGGACCATTATGAATAAAATTGTAGAAAAGCAAGGTAATCTTTTCGGTGCCTTAAAGCTTATTGAGCAGTTATATTTGGACGGTCAGATCTCTGGATTCATCTTTAGGAACATTCTTAAAGAATGTGACAATGAAATAGATATTACCGTCTTCAAATGCAATTCAGACGATTTGCAAAAAGGAGAAGCAGAAGTATGTACGGAATAAATTCTGATTTTCAAAAAAGAGATATCGCTATATACGCCCGAGTGTCAACAGAGCATGAAGCTCAAATTTCAGCTCTTGAAAACCAAATGGACTGGTATAAACCTATTCTTTCAGCAAGACCGGAATGGACTCTTGTAAGTCAGTATGTTGATGAAGGTATTACCGGAACATCAGCTGAAAAGCGACCTCAGTTTATGAAAATGATAAACGATGCCAAGTCTAAAAAATTCGATATGATTATCACCCGCGAGGTATCACGATTTGCGAGAAATACCGTTGACACTTTGCAATATACAAGAACATTGAAGGAACATGGCGTTGAGGTTTTCTTCATTAACGACAACATCAAAACCTTTGATGGTGATGGAGAGCTACGCCTTACAATAATGGCAACTTTGGCACAGGATGAAAGTCGAAAGACATCTGTTCGAGTTAAGGCCGGGCAACAGACATCAATGGATAATGGGGTGCTTTATGGCAATGGAAATATTCTCGGATATGATCGTATTGATAAAAACAATTTTGTGATCAACCCCGAACAAGCAAAGACAGTAAGAATGATATATGATATGTACCTTGCTGGAATGGGCGTGACAAAAATCCAGTATGAACTTGAAAAGGCCGGTAGACTTACTGCGATGGGAAAAGAAAACTGGTTTCCTTCGTATATCACGAAATTGTTGCAAAATACATTTTACTGCGGAATAATCACATATCATAAAGAGTACACTCCTGATTATCTAAAGCAGAAAAAAATAAAGAATGATGGTGTTCTTGAATATACCCAGGTTCAAGGCACACATGAACCGATTGTATCAGTTGAGGAATTTGAACAGGTACAAAAAATAAAAGAGCAACGCTCTATCAGCTCAGGAAAAGCAAACAGCAAAAGAAAAGTTGGGCATAAACCTCATTCTACTGTTTGGGGAAGACTAATGATTTGCCAGTGCGGAAAGAAATTCAATATGCACTTTCATGAGAGAAAAGACAGAGCACCCGGTGTTGACTACCAGTGTTATACCTCAGTAAACAGAGGCAGCACCACAGAACGGGCCCGTCGTGGATTATCAAATGAAAATGCGTGTGATACTCCCTTTATTCCAGGATGGAAACTTGAAATGATGGTAAGTCATATCTTCAAGAGATATATCGAAAATGCGTCTGAAACAATGCGTTTAGCGTATGCCTTGCTTGAGCGACACATTGATGATAAAGAGGAATTACCCGATAATAGTGATGTTATCATTAGAAAGCAAGACGAAATAAATAAACTCAACAAGAAGATAGAAAACCTGATTGAAATGAGAGAAGACGGTGATGTTGATAAGGAATATTTCAGAAACAGGAAGAAAGAAATAGAAGAAAAAATCTCTTGCCTTACAGAGGAAATAAAATTACTCACACCGCTACCACAAAAAGACTTTCAAGGAGATTTTTCATCACGGCTTAAAGTGTTGAAAAGGAAGCTTGAAAAATACACTAAGTTTGATGATCGAGTAATACCAGAAAGTGTTGTAGAAGCGTTTATTGAAAAAATCCGGGTTTCCAAAGATGAGTTCAAATGGTATCTGAGAACCGGCAAAGAAAATGATGAAAACAGCGAGCGTTATAAAATCGGTTCGTTTACTTTGACACTCGAAGAAGCTAAAGCTTATCAGTACAGTTTTTCCACACGGAAAAGGATATACAACTGGGTTGACCTAAACATAAGCATTTGGATCTGAATAACAGCAATTAGAGGGAGAGCGTTTCTCCCTTTTTTTTATTCAGTGGCTTTCATTGGTGCGTTTAGCTAATCGCAGCACAGGCAGCTATCAAGAATGGCAGGAAGTAAGAACTAACCACTTTAAATTCGCCGAATTTACACTGACGATTGATGATGCAAAGGAATATGTTTATTCCCTCTCCACCAAACGCCGAGTGTACAACTGGAATGATATTAAAGTAAAGCTTTATATCTAAACAATTAGCTCCGTTTACTGAGTTACATCGGTAAACGGAGCTTTTTCTTTTGTATTTTATCGGCACATTGGTATTATTCTTTAGCCCCCTGTATATTGAGAGTAGAATAAATTACAGGAGGGAATCACAATGGAAAAATCATTATTTGAGCAAATTGGTGGAACTTACATACAGATTGGCGATTATCAAATCCCGAATTTGGCACTTCCGGATGAACCGGAATACCACATCGGTATCTGGGGGCAGCGGCGACTTGACTATCTGAAAAAACACAAGCGTGGGCTTTATACCGATCTGTTGACTTCTGGAAAGCTTAACGCACATCTACACGAAATTGATATTGCTGCTTTTGAGCGGCATGATCTTATCGTTAAACAGATGATGGCAACACAGGGTATAACCGAGCAGCTCAAAGCCGACGATATGATGAAATGGGTTGGTATGGTTAATAATATCCGAAACTGTGCTGACGAGATTATCAGAAATGAATTGATTTACAGATGAATGCAGGCTCTCACACCGATTAAGAGTGTGGGAGCCGCTTTTTTTATATCATTTATTTATTAGGAACAAGAATTGTGGTAAGAGATTTTTTCTGTCCTTCTGTCGGGAGTTTGAGCTTGCCATTATTGACAAGTTCTTTTAAACAATGCAGCACAAACCATCCGTCTGAGAAAAAGGTGTACTGCAAACCATATTTTTGCATTTTATGAAGATGCTTAGGTGTGTAATCCAAAACCGCTTTAATAAACGGAGCTTTCATTGCTTCAAACTCTGTCCAGTGTCTCTCCTTGATTCGATCTCCAATAGCGATAAGCTGTTTCTTGATTTCTGCATTTTCCAGCCATACAATCTGAATGCTTGATTTAAACATCCCATCATAGTCGCCATTAGTTTTCACCATACCGTTCTCTGCAAGGAAAGCATACTCTTCTTTTGAAAGCTCGCCGTCCAGTTCCCTTGAAAACAGTGATAAAATTCGTTCAACTTTTGCAATATAACTATCGGTTACTCGCCCTGTCGACCATTCCGAATCAATTTGCCAAAGGGTATAATCCTTATTTGCATTCCAGCAAGGCCCGCACCAATGCATCATGCTGTCAAGATAAATTGGCTTTTTTGCATCCGGGCTTAACACAGAAGCGTAACATATATTATGCCCACCGTCAGGGCGAAGCGTTGCAGCTTCATCAAACGAAATACTCTTATCCATCAACTTTTCACCGCTGAGAGCGGAAATATAGGGGATAAGCGACCAAAGAAGAAAATTATCATCTGCTCTTTTGGAGTCGGTCAGTGATATAGACTCATCAGTTTGCCCGCTTATGATTCGATTGTCTTTCAGTATTGCCGATTGGGTAAGCTCATCAAACAACTCGTTGGCAAACACCTTTGCCGCTTCCCTGTACATAGCATCATGTAAATCCGTGAGCTCGTTTGTTGTTTCGTCCAGCAAAATATTGCATCGATATTTATTTTTATTTTCAATTAAAAATCCATATTCGGCGAGATATTCAGCTTCACTTTCTACATATACGGGAGAAACGCCGAGACAGTCTGCAATTTCATTGACCGTTTTATCCTCCTTCCACACTGCATATACGATGTTCTGTGATAATGCGCTGCGAAAGAAATTGTTGTTTGCACCCATCGTTCCGGGAGAACCGTTTGTTCCGCATAATTCAAATTTTATAGGGTTAAATTTCAACTCGCTGGGTTGTCTCATAATATCCATACCTCTCTTCAAATCTTTTTTTGCTTCAAACAGATGCCACTTGACCGTACCGAGAGGAATATCCAGTTGTTTCGCAATTTCCTCCTGTTTTTTGTTTTCATAATAGAAGTCAATTACAATACGGCGTTGCAGCTTAGACAGATAAGCGATTTCCATATGCAGGCGATCGATAGATTCTCTCTCGATAATTCCGGAGGCAGTATCGTCATCCGATGGTATGATATTTACAAGTTCATCAATAGGCACACCGACCATCGTTTTAGTTTTATCACGATAGTAGTTTGCAAGAGAGTTGTGCGCCACCGTCCAAATAAACTTATCCGTAGCCTCAATATCATCCCGGTGAAGCAACACACGAAATACTTTTAATACGATTTCCTGCGTTAAATCTTCCGAATCATGAAAATTCGCACACCGCTTCAGCGCAAAGCCATATATGGATTTTAGGTATTCTGTTGTAATTTTTTCGGCTTGTTCTCGTTTCATCTGTTTTTCTCCTTGAAAGCTTTCACCTATATAGACACGGCAAAAGAAGAAAGGTTGGAAAAAGTTTTGCCGTCCACCGAAGCAGACGGCATCTTTTGCTTTTTTAATTTGCGTATTTTTTTAATTCTTTTGTAATTTCAACAAACCTGTTGTCAGAGCGAAGAAGATCCCATTGTTTATTTTCTAAGGTTTCAAGCAAACGGTGGCATTGATTGCTTTCTGTGTTTGTAGAAGTATTTAACCTATTATATTCGAGTCCCCTAACGGCAACAGATGTATGAAATGCTGTTTCAGGTAAATTACCATATTGTTTAGCGTAGCATACTGCTTCACACAATGAGTCTAAAGCTCTATCTTTATCGCCGCTTTTCAAAAGAATACTTGCTTTTTGTTCATGCAACAGCCAAAGGTCGCAATTATGAAACAGATAATCACCATCATCAAAAATCAGTCCATAAACTGCAAGGGCAATATCAAGCAATTTTACACATTCCTCTGCGGTATAGTTTTGCTCGCTGTTCGCAGCCAACCATGACAAGGAATAAAGCTGATTTTTCATGGCATTTGCAAGTGCAGGTAATAATTCCTTGCAAGCAATGATTTTTTCTTTACCGTTTTTTAAAATACCTGCCCGAACTATTTCTTGACTTTCAAATAATGAAGGCATTTTCTCAGTAAGCTTGATTGATTTGTCGTATTCACCCAAATAGAAGTAAATATAACAAAGAGAGTTTGTGGCGTGATTTCTGATACCAGTATCATCACATTTATTAAGGACAAACTCACACAGTTCAGCAGCTTCAAGCCTATTTTCTTGCATTTTGTCGCTTTGCTCTGAATTTAGAGAATCTGCAAGACAAACCATTAAATCAAAATTATTAGGAAAGTTTTTTAGTTCTTCCCGTAAAAGTTTAATGTTTTCCGAAATTCGCCCGCTTGCACTATTTTCATTGTATTGCATTTTAATTTCTTCTAAGTGTTTTTCATTTTGCGAATCTTTAGCACCGAATAACTCATCTAATGATACATCAAAAACAGCCGCTATTGTCGGCAACAAAGTTATATCGGGAAATCCTTCACCGCGCTCCCATTTCGAAATAGATTGGGCAGAAATACCGATACATTGTGCTAATTCATCCTGTGTGTAATCTTTCAATTTGCGATAATATTTAATATTCTTTGAAATTTGAATACTCATGATAGCCTCCCATGATTTTATTTTATAACAAAATCATATAAGAATTTGTTTATGTTTTCAATAACCGTACTATTGAATCGGATTCAACTGCCAGTGTTCCGATGGGCTTTAAAGTCTGCATATCTATCGGGAGTAATGCCAAATTTATTAACCAAAAAAGAGGTATCGCAAATTACGGTTTTATCCCCTCGATAACGCAGCACCGACACATTCTCATTTATTAGTTGAAAAAAATCGCTGTCAAACGAGGATATTACAACATCCATTTCGCCGCTATATGTAAGGGCATAAGAAGCGACAGCGTCATCAGCCTCACCATCGGCAATTTCAGTATGCGATATACCCATATAATCAAGAGTGGCATAAATATCCGGCAGTTGTGAGAAAGGATTTTCTTCATCCAGTGCATCTGCAAAGCCCGGACGATTCGCTTTGTATTCATCGGATAATTCAGCTCTCGGGTTATCGTGCTCACCATCAAACAGAACGACCAAATGCGTAGGATTCGTCATACGGATAATTTTTAGCAGCGCACCTACAAAGCCAAGTGTTCCTTGTATCGCTTTACCGTCTTTATTGATAATTCGTGATGGCATACCGAAAAACATTTGGAATAAAAGGTCTGAACCGTCTACAATGAGTAGTTTATCCATAGAATCATCCTCTTTGGTTATTTATTTTCAAATTGCATTCTAATCTCCATAGGAGTAAATCCACAATTCGCCCATTTGCGCGAATTATTATTCAAGTTTTGCATATGTGAAAATAAAATATTTGCGTTTTTCATATCTAAACCAATGTTGTGTTTTTCTATTAAATTGTTCTGCTCTTGCATCGGTTCCTCGGTGCGTATCATCCATGAGAGCGTAGAAACAAACGATTCTGATGAAATAATATCTGCTTGTAGTTTTTGCCTAAGAAATACACGAAGTTCACAAGTGTATTCAGTTTCTTCATAATAAGAATCACTTGCGTATTTTAAAAGTTCTTGTTCACTTGGAATATAGAATTTTTTAGTCCCTTGATAATGAATGATTTGATCAATTCTATCTGGATTTACACGATTACTGATAATTGCATTTTCATAAAGGGTATAATTGCGATCATACTGACGCATTAACTTATTCCAATATTTCATAAGTTCGGCTTTTAATAGTTTTTGCTTATTATAACGATTGAACAGTACAAGGAAGGCTCTTGGCGTAATATGCCCATACAAGTTGGCGGCAGCGGAAAGATATTTTTCAATTTCCTTTTGTCTTTCAGTTAACAACCATGTGTTTGCCATAATTATATCCTCCATATAAGATGTTATATTACAATTCAACCGCATCTAAGAAATTTTATTTCATATCGTTGCTTACGATCCTGTCGATTTGTATTTTCTCACGCCGAATTTGAAGAAAATATAACACGGTATCAAAAACAAAAATCCTATAAACGGAAGAAACATAAGTCCAATATTATTAGACCTTCCGATGAGATATAAAAACGGATAATACTGAAATAATGCGATGGGTACAACATATGTTAAAAACCTGAGTACACCCTCACCGTAAATCGACAGCGGATATTTCCCAAATTCACGGATTCCGTCAGTGAATATATTCATAAATTCAAGCCCTTCAATGGTGAAAAAGCTAATCCCTGCATACAGCACAAACAATGCGGAAAATACTGCAATGCCGCCAATCAGCATGATTATTAGTGTAATAACCTTGCTAAGATTCCATGCAATACCGCTTGTTGGAATCGCATAACATAGCATCAGCACCGCTTGAAATAGCCTCCCAAAACGGGAGAAATCAATATTTGAAGTTAAAACTTGAAATATTTCGTTCCTTGGCCTTACAAGTATTCGATCTAAATCTCCGCTTTTTATAAGACGTGGAAACACATCAAAGCCTCGTACAAAGCACTCGGTGAGAGAAAAAGCCATAAGTACAACCGAAAAGCAGAGCAGCACTTCGGAAAAGGTAAATCCATCCACCGTATTAAAGCGTGAAAACATGAAATACACACCAATAAAAGTTGTAAACGACACAAGAAATTGACCGATGGTTGTCATGATAAATGAAGCTTTGTACTGCATTTGACATTTCAGTATCATGGACACATATTTAAAATACAGCTTCATTTTCTAACCTCCCTGCACAACAACTTTTTTAAGCGCATGTTTCATAAGTAACCGTCCTGCTATTACAAGAACAGCAAGCCATATTACCTGTAATACCATACTCTTTACAATTTCGCTGTCGGATATATGTCCTACATAAATCATAAACGGAGTATTTTGCATGGAAGCGAAAGGCAGTGCATACATAACCGGTTGCAACGCCTCCGGGAAAAATGGGAGGGGTATTACCGCTCCTGCAAAAAACTCTATAACCGAAGTAGCAAGCATTCGTATTCCCATTGGCGAAAGAGTGTAGAATGCAGAAATATAAATCAGCATCGAAAAAGAAATTAAAACAAGAAATCCAAGAACGATCGAGATTAAAAACAACACTCCGGAGAGAAAATCCGGCGGTAAAGTAATATTAAACGGATATGGCAAAAACGCTGCAACCAAAAGTATGGGCAAACAGCGCAGCATCACCTTTGACAGCCGAATTGCCATGTTTTTCGTAAACCACATAGAGTAAAGGTCGCAGGGACGACATAGTTCATAGGCTATGTTTCCGCTTGTTATGCTATCGAATATTTCACCATCGAAAAACCAAGCCATGAACATAGCGAGAAATGCCTGCTGCATCCATATGTAGCTTGAAAGCTCCGAAAAAGTCATGGGAAAGCTGTTTTCTCCATTTTGGTAAAAAGCCCAAAACATCAACAGTGTCATGCCGCCCCAAGCGAATTGGGTAGCGATTCCCGCCCATGCAGCAGCACGGTATTGAAGTCCGGAAATGAATCGTATTTTGAAAAAGGAAATGTATTTCTTCATATTTCAAATTCCTTATACAGTGAAACAACCATTTCTTCGGAGGTTTCTCCCGCAACCGATATATCCTTGATTTCAACCTTCTGCGAAATAGTTGTTATCGCCTCTGAAACGGACAACAAATCTGTGTTGATCACAATTTCCGCATGACCGTTTAAATCCCTTACAGTAGCCATGTTTTCAAACTCTGGAAGCTTTTCACCGGAATAATCAACGGTTAATGTTTTATGAACGGAATTACGTTTTTTAAGCTCCGTAAGCGTTCCATCGAGAAGGATTCTGCCCTTGCCGATCAGTAATATCCTCTCGGTAAGCGCTTCAATATCCTGCATATCGTGGGTTGTCAGAATAACGGTTGTTTTATTTTCCCGATTGATTGTTTTTATAAAATCTCGGACAGATATTTTGGATACAGCATCAAGTCCGATAGTCGGTTCGTCAAGAAATAAGACTTTAGGATTATGTAAAAGTGAAGCGGCAATCTCACACCTCATGCGTTGGCCAAGGGAAAGCTGCCTTGCCGGAGTGCGTATAATTTCGCTGATATTCAAGAGTTCAATCAACTGTGATAGTGTCTTTTTATAAGAAGTATCATCGACTTTATAGATATCCTTAATAAGATCAAAGCTATCAATTACCGGAACATCCCACCAAAGCTGAGACCGCTGCCCGAAAACAACACCGATTTCTTTTACGTGCTTAACCCTATCCCTCCATGGAGTGTACCCATTTATAATACATTCACCGCTATCAGGAGTCAGAATGCCACTCATGATTTTTATGGTGCTGCTCTTACCGGCACCATTAGGCCCAATATAACCGACCATCTCACCGTCGCCAATTGTGAATGAAACATCCTGCAAAGCATTTATAGTTGTGTATTCTTTGTGGAATAAGGCTTTGACGGCCTCCGAAAAACCTGCGTTTCGCTTTGCTACTTTAAATGTTTTGTTTATGTTTTTCAGCTCAATCATTTTCGTCCTCCACAAACGCTACAAGCTGTTTCAGACTCGTAATTGTCCACTTATCTTCATTTTCTCCGCTGCGGTCTATTAAAAATGAAGTGAAACCTTGCTCTCGTGCGCCGTCTGCCTCTACTTTGTAGTCATCTACATATAGGCTTTCAGCGGCGGTTACCCCTTGCGTATTCAATGCTGTATTAAATATAATCGGGCTTGGCTTGCCTGCCCCAACTAATGAGCTTGCTGTAAACGAGGTAAAATATTGCGCCAATCCAAGCTGTTGCAATGTTAATTCAAGAGACGGTGAAGTATCGCTGATTACGCCCATTTTGTAACCCTTGGATTTAAAATACTCAAGCACCTCCACCGTTTCCGGAAAAGGCAAACGATCGTTGTTACACCATAATTCATTATGCAATAATAACGCACGCTCATCAATATTTTCAGTTATGCCTTCACCCAAAAGCAGATGACGATAATAACGCTTGTTAAATTCACACTCGTCATCAACCGTTTTATACCAAGGCGATTTTCCTTCAGCAGCAAGCGTAAAAAGCGCCATCATTTTGTCATAGGGCAGTTCAAACGGCTTGCCGCTCCATGATTCTAATATGAGATTGCGCCACTTTTCTTTTTCAGGGTTGAAATAGGTTAGGGTTCCGTCACGGTCAAAAAAGATAGCCTTGTATTTCATAAAGCCTCCTCACTCCTCATCCGATATAAATTCTACAACATCTTCTATGCGACAAGAAAGAGCCGTGCAGATTTTCATAAGCATTTCAAGTTTGACCGGTTGATTTTTACCAAGCTTGGATAATGTGGTTGTACTTAAATCCGCTGCTCTGAGAAGATCCATTTTACCCATATCTCGCTCAAGCAATTGTCTGAAAAGCGGCTTATAACTAATTTTCACAAAAATACACCTCGCTTATTTCCTCTATTATAGTAATACCACTTTAAAAGCAACACGCGAGAGCTTGTTCAAAGGAAACGAAGTCAGGTAGAATTTTACGCAACCTTTTTTTGAGCCAAGCCCACTTTTTCTCAATAGGGTTAAGGTCTGGAGAGTATGGGGGCAGGAAAAGCACTTTACAATTATTCTGCCTTGCAAAGTCTGGAAGAACAGACTTTTTATGAAAGGTTGCGTTATCAAGAATGATGATACTCCCCGGCTTCACTTCTTTAAGCAGACAATTTTCAAACCAAAATTCAAATAAAGTACTGTCAGTAGTTCCGCTGTATTCCAGAGGCGCAATCCATTTACCGTGACATATTCCTGCAACAATATTTGTTCTCTTGAACTTTTTGCCGCTGATTTTTGCCACGACTTTTTGTCCGCGTGGCGAATATGCAAATTCTCTGTACAAGTATTGATCAATACCGCATTCATCAACGAAGACAAGGTTTTCAGAGGGAATGGATTTCAACATCTCAACAAAGCTTTGTCGAAAACTTTCGTTAATTTCCTTGTAAATAGTAGTTTTTTTTACGCGTTATTTTTAAACGCTTAAGCGCCTTTTGTATGGCATACAGCCTCACCCCAAAAGCCGTTGCAATCTCATGTTGATATGCATCTGGGTGCTCCTCCACATATTTGCGTAACTTATCCGGGTCAATTTTTCGCCAGGTTTCTTTGCGCTTTTTAGGCGCTAATGTGCCGGTTTCTTTCAGCTGAGATTTCCACGCTTGCAGCGTGAATGTGCTTACTTTGAATACCGCGGCCGTTTCCCTATAACTGTGTCCGTCGCTCAAATAGCCCATAGCTCTTTGGCGATATTTTATATCATAACTCATATCTCCATTTTACCATATCTTGTATTGTTATTCAAGTGGTTCGACTATATAACAGAAAAACAACCGCGATTCAATATTAAAGAAATAAGTTCTGCAAATAAAGAAATTGTTAGCAAAAGAAAATCCCGGACTGGAATGAATCCAATCCGGGGGTTTTTATCAATGCGCATCATAATCAGAACATCATTCACACCAGACAACAGTGCATAACCGCTTGGCTTCTTCGTCAGTAGGATATCGCAGCAAATTATTATCAGCAAGCCAATAAAGAACAGCGTATTGTGGATATGCCTGATATTTCAAATAAATGCGTTCATCCTGAGATATAAATGGTGGAATTTCTTTCTCAATCGCTTCGGCGAATCCTTCAATGAAATCAGCAAAAAGCATCTCTCCTGCCTCTTTTTGAATAATATCAAGCACAGACTGTAATTTTCTATACTCCTCTTTGTCAAAAAAGGGAATCAATAATTCGGATTTTTCATTTTCCACTTTCGCATAACCTTGCTCAACAAAAGATGTGATAATCGCTTTATCATACTCGTTTGGAATTTCGCTGGATTTAATCAAAGAAGCTACTCGCCTGATCCCACGCAGATCTCCGTTTGGCGATCCAAATTCACGCCATGGAATGCCTATTTTAATTGTAGCATAGCCGTCATATTGCAAAGAGTGTTCATCTGAATCCGAGCCTCTGGTTTTTATACCATTCCCGTTGGATTTTTCTTTGAAATCAATTTCTTCCGGCGTAAATCCATCCGGCAGTTCTTCATCCTTGAATCCGGCGCAAACCCAATGCTGTGTACCGTCTTTTCTTTTTGGCGTGTCTATTTGGATATGGTTCTTACTTAACACCTCATTAAGCGATGAATAATACCATTTTTGTAAAGATAGAGGTATTAATGCCCACAACAAAAAGTCACGGTCAAGATTGGCTCCGACAAATCCAATATCGCAAATTTCATCTAAATGTGCCCGAAAAGCCGATATAATCTTCTTCGCATACGGCTCTATATTGTGCAGCTTATATTTTGCAATTATTAAATCATGCCGCCTTGTATGAATAAAGAAATTTGTTTGGTATTTATTTTTGCTCACTGTTTTCAAATAATCCATATACAAAAGATCATTTATCAACGGCTCAATATAAGCAGCCGCCACTCTTAGAGTTCTGGATAATTCTTCAATGGTGAGTGCCGTGCCATAACAGGCAATGCAGATGTTATCCACCAGAGGATTATGCCCTATACCGTGCATATTCATGTCATTCGACCAACCATCATGACCACACCAAAGACGTTTGGGTTGATAACTTAAATTTTCTTCCATTTCTATCCCCACTTTCAGTTTTTTCTTGATTTCGGATAAATGCCATCGGACGGTAGAATGCGGAATGTCTAATTGTTTTGCAATTTCATCTCCGGTCTTATTTTCATAATAAAACAATAAAGTGATTTGGCGATGCAATGCAGTCAAATAAGCGATTTCGATTCTTAATCTTTCAATCAATTGACTGTTTGCGGCATCCTCTTCAACATCTTGTCCACTACTGATATCGAGAAAATAGTCAATATCAAGATTATTCCAATGCTTTTTATTGTTTCTTAAAAATTTCGACCATGTGTAACAGGAAACGGTATAAACGAATCCGTCTAAATCTGTTATACTCTCGTGTTTTCGTAATGAATCTGCCAGAGAACATAGTATTTCTTGCATCAAATCTTCGGCTTGATATGTATTCTGTGTTTTAGAATACGCAAAACCTAAGATTTTCTTGGCATACTGTTTTATCATTTCATTACTCAGTTCCGTTGCTCTCACCGTCCTTTGAAGCGCTTCATAATACAAGTACCAATAATGGGGATTTTGTTGGGACATATTTTAAAATAATTTATTTTATATATTTATTCTATACCTACACACACCAAAACTCTGCTTTTGCCGTTCAATAATCTCCTGCGGCATTTTGGTCAACCATTTACGGCTGAAACTGGTATTGCCGAAGTAAGCATCAAAGTTAGCAACCGGCAGCACAACCCAATTGGAATCATCGGGTTTATTGGCACGGTAATAGGCAATGAGCGTTGATAATACCTCTGTGGGAACTCCTTGTGGTGTGGCGGCTTCAATTATTTGCCGTTCCGAATCTGTAAAAACAATCTCTTTGTTTTTCAGTTCGCCCATCTCCAGTGCATCGGCGAGAATATCGTCAAAACGCAGTATCCATGCGCCTTTGGTGTTGAGTGCGAACAATGACACCTGAAGCTGCACTATCTTTTTGCGCCATGCGCTGTCAAAACCTTTTTTTATACCATCGCAGTGGTTGAGCGCTGTTTTCATCACCTTTTCGGGATTGTTACGAATAAATTCAAGCACATTGTAAACATGGCGGCAATACCAACCGCAGCCGTTTTCGTCCACAAGCTCCGGAAAGGTATCGTGTAAATCTTTGAAATCCGTTTTATACCGCCAGTCCTCTTTGAGGCTGGATTTTTTACTGTCCGGAATGCTGCACCACGCTTGCAACGCTTGTCTGGCATAATCAATGTTCGGCTCTGCACCGTTTTTGAACATATATCCTCTTGCGATAATCGTGAGTATCCGGGACAACCCCTCAAATTTAAGCAGTGTATCAAACGTAAACCTGCCGAGATATGTGCTGTCGTATTTATTTTCGGCAAAATATTTAACCTCACTTGTATAAGCTTCAAATTCAGCTATTTCATTCAGCATAATCAGTCACACACCTTTACTGCATTGGGCTCAATTCTATCGAGCAAAACCTCAAATGCAAATTTGCGTTTACCCAGCGCAATGGCACACTGCAAGGCTGTATCTAAATCAATGTGATTGCTGTCTTTTATCTTTATTCCATTGAGATACTGCCTGCATTTATTGGCAACCGCTATTGTGTAATCAACTGACCGCATATACTCGTAGCCGCTAACCAAGTGCTTCAAAACAGCGCTGTCGCCCTTTCGGTGCAAACGTTCTTTCTTTGCTTCCTCCGCTACGAACGCATCATCAAGATCGCAGATAATATCGCCAAATATCCGGTAGCCGCCGTGACGGAAATCGGCAAACAAATCGTGATATTGCTGTGGAGTACCATTAGGCAAAAACATATCAAGGAATCTTTCTCGCTCATCCGGAGGCATCAAGTGCCATTGTTCTTCGGTCAATAATTCTCGAATATCCTTTGTCCGCCTTGCGTCAAACGAATTAAAAACCGTATACAGCTCATCGGCGGTGAAATCGTTTTCTTGACCACGGGAGTATAAAATCCGTTCAATATCATTTCTGCGGTTCATTTTTATATCACCAATATGCCAGCTCTGGC
>ENA-UOOM01000526-UOOM01000526.1-fermentation-metagenome-genome-assembly--contig:-NODE-526-length-43084-cov-12.024379_pt1 | contig 43084 bp, 48 predicted proteins | sample MGYA00245781_ERZ724031 | MGnify/ENA primary metagenome ERZ724031 (study PRJEB28704, sample SAMN03018317) | fermentation metagenome | biome: anthropogenic terrestrial biome; feature: soil; material... | reverse complement strand
CTAAAAACTGGTATATAATTATACAAAATGAATATTTTGTATAATTAAGGGGAGAATTAGCAAAATGAAGCCTGAATTATTAGCGGAGGTTCCTTCGGTTATTAAAGAGTTTTTAGGCTATGTAGGCACTATTAAAGGTAAATCTCCTAAAACTGTTGAAGAATACTGCCTTGATTTACGTACTTTTTTTAGGTATATCAAAATGAAGCGTGGCCTTGTTCCTCAAGATGTGGAATTTGATAAAATATCTATACAAGATGTTGATATCAATCTTATCAAAACTATCTCTTTAACAGATGTCTTTGAGTACATGAATTATCTTACATCAGTGCGCCATAATAAAGCTCCTACACGGTCACGCAAAGTTTCAAGTTTGCGCACTTTTTTTAAGTATCTAACAAATAAAACAAATCAGCTTAGTATTAACCCGGTTGAAGAACTTGAAACACCTAAAGTAAAAAAATCTCTTCCCAAATACCTTACTCTTGAACAAAGCATTGAACTTTTATCAATGGTTGATGGTCCTTTTAAAGAACGAGACTTTTGTATTTTGATTATATTTTTAAACTGCGGCTTACGTTTATCGGAATTAGTAGGTTTAAACCTAAATGATGTAAGGTATGGCTCTTCCACTATAAAAGTCCTTGGCAAAGGAAATAAAGAAAGAATCATTTATCTTAATGACGCTTGCTTGGATGCTATAAAAAATTATTTGGCTGTCCGCCCCAATGATGGATTAAAAGATAAAAATGCCTTATTTATAAGTAAGCAAAAAAAACGCATTAGTCCCAAAACAGTTCAATATATAGTGAAAAAATATCTTAAACAGATTGGTCTTGAAGACCTTTCGGTACATAAGCTTAGACATACAGCTGCAACACTAATGTATCAATATGGTAATGTAGATATTAGAGTTCTAAAAGATATTTTAGGACATGAAAATTTAGCTACTACTGAAATTTATACTCACCTTTCCAATAAACAAATGGAGAGTGCAGCAAACGCTAACCCTTTATCAGAAGTAAAACAAAGAAATATAGATAGAAAAAAAGAACCGAAATAATTCGGTTCTTTTTTAGTTTAATCGTTATTTTCCCCTGTGTCATTATCATTTACATCGTCTTCCCTATCTTTTTGAAAAGGTTGTATCATGGATTTATCTATTAATGGATACACTATAAAATTAATTAAGAACATACAAAAAGAAAATAAAAATAGAAAGACAAATAATACTATAAAAAATAAAGAAACCGGAACCATATACAGTAAAATATATAATCCACCGAACACAATTAATAAAATAAATGTAATTAGTAAATTTCTCCACAGCCCAATAATTGAAAAAATCAAGGAGTTTTTGTATATCTGTTTTAAATTTAAATCAAAAGTAACTATTGATACCGGAACGTAATATTGTGCAAATACAAATATTATCAAAACAAAGATGCATACTGCAAATAGAAAATAAAACAAACTATTGTTTTTACACTCTGCTAAATAATATGATATAGCTACACTGAAAATTATATATCCAAAATAACAAATAACCCCATTTATTAAAAAGGCTTTAAAGTTTTGTTTTACCGCATCCATGAAATCGGAAAATATAAATGCGTGTTCTTCCCTAACATAATTTCTTGTTACAAAAGCTAATCCTGCAACAAATGGAGAAATCAAAATAATAGGTGAAAACAGAATAAAAGGAATATTGGTTATATATTTTAATAAATATATAATTACCAATGAAATCAATACAGGAATACAGAATAATAAATTAAGTTTAACTAATTCACTGAATTTTCTAAATAATATGCTGAAAAAAAGAGGAAAGGGTTTTAATTTTGGCTGGTCTTTGCTTATTCCCGGTCCTGGTTTATTAAAGTTATATCCGAATAGTCCCAATAATAATTCACTCCTACCCTAATTTTGCCCTGGGGTGACAATTGTTATAAACTTCTTTAAATCGGTCATTTAATAAATGGACATAAACCTGAGTAGATGAAATATCAGCATGTCCAAGCATTAATTGGATGTCTTTTAGCTCTGCTCCGTTTTCTAAAAGATGCAGTGCAAACGAATGACGTAATGTATGCGGAGTAATTTCCTTTACAATGCCTGCACTTTTAGCATAACTTTTAACAATTTTCCAAAAGCCCTGCCTTGTTAATCTTCGTCCATTTAGGTTTAAGAACAAAGCCTGTCCACCGTCCGGTGAAATAATTAAATTTCTTACTTTTAAAATATATTCAGAAATCGCTGTTACTGCAGTAGAATAAATAGGAATTAATCTATTCCCCTTTTTATTCTTACACGTTAAAGTTCCGGTATGTATATTAATATCATCTACGTTTAAATTGACTAATTCTGAAACTCTTATTCCTGTTGCATAAAGAAGCTCCATCATCGCTTTATCTCTGCATCCTTTTAATTCTTTTACATTAGGTTGAGCAAGTAATAGCTCAATTTCTTTTCCACTTAATATTTGTGGTAATTTTTTTACTATTTTCTTTAATTTTATAGATTTAGCAGGATTATATGCGGTTTCATTACTAAAAATTAAAAATTGATAAAAACACCTTATTGAGGCAATATTTCTTGTGATTGTAGCATTGGATTTCTTTAATTTTGTTAATTCATCCACATAAAACCTCATAAAGTCAGAGTCAACTAAAGCAGGATTATCTTTTCCGTTTTTATTTATAAAAGATAAGAAATGTTTAACATCACTCATATAGGAATTTAAAGTGTTTTTCGACACTGACTTTTTGTTAACAAGGTAATCTTTGAAATTTGCACAATAGTCCTTCATTATTATTCTATCTCCCCTACTATAAAGAAAACAAACCCCCAAAACAAACTGAGAAAAAAACATCAAGCAAAGAAGCTAAAAAAGCTATCATTAAAAATATTCCAAACCGCAATAAATAAATTTTCATTTTTGACTGGCTGATTGTCCCCTTTTTGAGTGTAGCACTGCTTGCAATCGCTTTAGAAAATCGTGATCCTTCTCTTGCCGCAAGCAATATTGAAATACAACACAAAAACGCCCCCGGAAGGATTACTACCAAGTTGAACAAAACACCCATAAACTTATATGCCGCATATAAATAACCGGATGTAAGCCCAAGTCCAAAACCACGAAAAAACAATACAGCAGGTATTATGAACATCCCCCACATTGACAAACCGCAAAGAAAACAAACAAGGATAAATATGAAAGATGATGCAAAAGAAGCAGCAAATATTGAAATAATAGGTTGAGAAGCTCTCGTTTTAAAATTGCTGTAAAATAAAAAATCAAGCTTATCCAAAATATTAAAGCTCGCATTTCGTGCAAAAACAGCACCAAAAATCATACCGCAGATTAGCAAAAGTGAAAATAATACTATAATATTATTTTCACGCAGCGCTTGAATGAGTTGATTTTTGTATTTTGAAGAGTACTGTTTGACTATAACCATTACTCACACATCTCCTTAAAGGATACTCCATAAAATGTATGAGTAAAATTTAATTTATATGATTACTTCCCTAATTCATTTGCTCTATTTGTACAAGCTTTCATTGCTTCATCAATAATTTGCTCAAAGTTATTTGAATATAAAACCTCAAGAGCTTCTAAAGTTGTACCACCGGGAGAAGATACCATTTTTATTAGCTCTTCCGGTGTGTAACCGGATTTTAGAAGCATTTCTGCACTTCCTAAGAGTGTTTGACAGATGAGCTTTAATGCTGTATCTTTGTCTATCCCCTGTTTTACCGCACTATCGAGCATAGATTTAGCAAATAAATAAATGTACGCAGGACTGCTGCTGTTAACCGATATAACAGCATTCATTTGGCTTTCTTTTAAAACAGTTACCGTTCCGCAAGATGAAAAAATTGACTGAATTAATAAAAAATCTTCATCACTGACATTTTGAGTTCTGCATACAGCAGTCGCCCCTTCTCCGATTAACAGCGGAGTATTTGGCATTGTTCTAACTACAGGACATCTACATTCCAAATTTTTAATAATAAATGCGGTTGAAATTCCTGCAGCTATTGATACAAACAAAATTTGTTCATTTACAATTGGTTTTAACGAAGCTAAAACTTCAGCAAAATTTTGTGGCTTTACAGCAAGAAAAATAACATTACAATTTTCTGCAAGGTTATTAATAGAACTAACAACATTTATACCTGTTTTAGATTTTAATATATTGCATTTCTCTTGATTAATGTCATAAACATAAATTTTATTTGCAGGAAAAGTATTTGATTTAACTATTCCGTTAATTATTGCACTTGCCATATTACCACAGCCAACAAAGCCTAATATTTTTTTTGACAATCAAAAACACCTACCTTGTGGATATATACTATAATACATTTTAGACTCGCAATCAATAAAAAATATGTACAAACTATATTTTTATATTATTATGTCAAATAATTTATGTAAACTTGAACGTGAAAACACACCTATTTGATTTATACTCAGATACGTGTGTTTATCAATATACTAAATTAATCCGCGGTTGCAGCTTTAATCATAATGGCACATTCCAAACGCTTTTTTTCAAGTTCACATGAAATTTTATGTGCTTTATGTATATTCCCTTCATATTGGAAGTTATTTGCATTACACCCACCGCTGCAATAAAATTTTGCCCAACAATTTTTACATTCCGGTTTTGAATATATATTTGCCAATGCAAATTCATTTTTCAAATTCACATTAAACGTTCCATCAATTACATTACCCATTTTTAATTCGTCGTTTCCTACAAACTGATGGCATGGGAAAATATCTCCTTCAGGTGTTACTGCAATATATTCATTTCCACAGCTACATCCACGAAGTCGTTTTATAGCACACGGGCCTTGGTTAAGGTCAAGCATAAAGTGGAAAAAGTTAAATTCTCGTCCTTCTTTTTTTCTATGTATTATAGTTTTTGCTAATCTCTCATATTCTTCAAAAACTCGTGGTAAATCATTTTCTTTGATAGAGTAATCAAGATTAATATCAGACACAACTGGTTCCACAGATACCTGTTCAAATCCTAAATCAACCATATGCTGTACATCGTTTGTAAAATCTAAATTATATTTTGTAAAAGTCCCACGTGCATAATAATCTTTATCTCCGCGTTCAGAGACAAGTTTTTGAAACTTTGGTACAATTTGATCGTAACAGCCTGTCCCATCTACACGTACACGCAGTCGGTCGTTAACACTTTTCCTTCCGTCCAATGAAAGAACGCAGTTTGACATTTCTTTGTTAATAAAATCAATTTTATCGTCTGTAAGAAGAAGTCCATTTGTTGTAATAGTGAAGCGAAAATTCTTATTATGTTTTTTCTCTATACTGCGGGCATAATTTACAACTTGCTTTACAACTTCAAAGTTCATAAGAGGCTCTCCACCGAAAAAATCCACTTCGAGGTTATGCCTTCCTTCGGATTTTTCGATTAAAAAGTCAATTGCTTTTTTAGCTACTTCAAACGGCATGAGCATTCTGCCTCTTCCAAAGTCACCTTTTGCAGCAAAGCAGTATTCGCACCTCAAATTGCAGTCATGCGCTATATTAAGGCACATCGACTTAATCGGAGCACCTTTCATCATTTTTGCATATTTTTCATAATCATCGCTTGAATATAGTTGACCAATTTTATAAAGTTCACGTAATTCATCATAAGCTTCATTTAAAGTTTCATTATCATATTTGTGGCTTAAAGTGTTCAGCATTTTTGCGGGAGGAATTTCTGGAACACTGTCTTCCAAATAATCTAACATATCAAATGGAGCATCATCAAAGACATGAACAGCGCCGCTGTTAGTGTCTATTACAATATTATATCCGTTTAACGTATATTTGTGAATCATTTACTCTCTCCGTTTTATACAAAGTTTAAGGGACAGATATCTGTCCCTTATAAATATAAAAATCATCTATGCTTATCTTTTAGCATTCTCGCATTTTTGATTAGCTACTGTACATGATGTTTTGCATGCGGACTGGCAGGAAGCCTGGCATTCACCGCAGCCACCCTTAACAGCGCTTTCTTTAAGATTGGCTTTATTAATTGTCTTTATTTGTTTCATTTTTAAACCTCCAAAAAATTTCTATGTCAAATTATAACATAAGACAGATAATAATGAAAGTGCTATTTACTTAATTTTTGATTTTTTATTTATAGAAAGTAATCCGCCTATTGCGCCTGAAAGTACCATAACCAGCATTCTTATCCATGCTGAAAAAGGGATAGCGTCTTTGTAAGCTATTAGTCCCGATACAAGAAAAAGAATAAAAAGCAGTAACCCTGATAATGCACCGTATGCCAATCCCCTTTTACGGGATATTTTTGCTGTAACAAATCCTGCAATAAATGAGCTTATGACAGATAGTGCAATCATCATAGGCGATATAACACCCTGTGGTATAAACCCGGATGAAACAAACGCTAAAGCACATACACCCAATAAAATAGCACAAAGCGCAGCACCCACGACAGAACCTATTACAATAGAACGCACTGCACCTAAAATCGAATTTTCAGAGATTTTGTTTTTACTTTTCATATCCAGCGCCCCCTCAAATATCTAATTAATAGATATTCATATGGGACGAAATATATACTTTTTATTCAGCGTCTTCATGAATTGTATCAATACTTCCTATTGCCCAACGCTTTATGCGTAGTTTTGCACGGTCAGAACCGGTTTCAAGTACAAGTTCATTTGCGTCGTCTTTAATTCCGACAACTCGTCCGGAAATACCGCCTATCGTTGTAATATTGTCGCCTATTTGCACATCACTGCGCATTTTTTCTTCCTTTTTCTTTCTTTTTGATTGAGGGCGAATAGCAATGAAATAAAATGCAGCAATGATTACTGCATACATTAAGATTACTGTTACTATATTTCCTCCGGATGACGCGTTTGAACCGTTCGCTAAAGAATAAAAATTCATTACACGAATACACCTCCATATTAATATAATGATTATATCAACTAATTAAGGGTCTTGCAAGGTTTTATTATATTCTTAAACCTAAATTTTTTATATTTTCATTATAAAATTCATCATAGGCATTATTATCCATAGAATTGCGAATCTTTTCCATAAGATTATTATAGAAATAAATATTATGCAATACACACAACCTCATAGCAAGCATCTCACCACTTTTGAAAAGATGATGAATATATGCCCTTGAATAATTTTGGCATACAGGGCAATCACAGCTTTCATCAAGCGGATTTTCATCAAGCTGATATTTAGCATTGAATAAATTTCGGCATCCTTCCCATGTAAATGCATGTCCATGACGAGCGTTTCTTGAAGGCATGACACAATCAAATATATCTATACCTCTTTTTACTGATTCAAGAATATTTACAGGAGTGCCTACTCCCATAAGGTAACGCGGTTTATTCTTTGGCATTTCGGGTTCAACAGCTTCAATAATCCTGTACATATCTTCTGCACTTTCACCCACTGCCAAGCCGCCAATAGCATAGCCGTCAAGGTCAAGTTCACGAATTTGTCGCATATTTTCTATTCTTAAATCTTCATATGTGCTACCTTGATTTATTCCCCACAGCATTTGTTTTTGGTTTAAAGTATCTGGAAGAGAGTTTAATCTGTCCATTTCGGCTTTACAACGATAGAGCCACCTTACTGTCCTTTGACAGGAATTTTTAGCGTAATCGTATTCTGCAGGATTTTCTACACATTCATCAAATGCCATAGCAATCGTAGAGCCGAGGTTAGACTGTATCTGCATACTTTCTTCAGGACCCATAAAAATTTTATGACCATCTATATGTGAAGCAAATGTAACTCCTTCTTCTTTTATATTTCTGAGTTTTGCAAGAGAAAATACTTGAAATCCTCCGCTGTCAGTTAAAATAGGGCCGTCCCATCTTGTAAATTTATGCAGTCCACCAAGTTCTTTTACTGTTTTATCTCCCGGCCTTAGGTGTAGATGATAAGTATTACAAAGTTGAACTTGGCATTTTATTTTTTTTAAGTCAAGTGCAGATACGCCGCCTTTAATTGCCCCGCAAGTTGCTACATTCATAAATGCAGGAGTTTGAATTATACCATGAGGCGTTACAAATTCCCCGCGCCTGGCTGTATTGGATGTATTTTTTAATTTATACATTTATATAGTCCTTTCAATAAATAAACATTGCATCGCCAAAACTGAAAAACCTGTATTTTTCTTTAACTGCTATTTTATAAGCATTCATTGTATTATCATAACCCGCAAAGGATGAAACAAGCATAATTAACGTACTTTCCGGAAGATGAAAATTTGTAATTAAACCGTCAAGCACTTTAAATTTATAACCCGGGTAAATAAAAATATCAGTCCAGCCGGCACTTTCTTTTATACATCCTTCTTTTGTACCTACTGATTCAAGAGTCCTGCAGCTTGTTGTTCCAACTGCAATTACGCGGCCTCCGTTTTTCTTCGTTTCATTAATTAAATCCGCTGTACACTTAGGTAAATAATAATGTTCAGAGTGCATTTTATGGTCAGTAATTTTATCTGCTGTAACAGGGCGAAAAGTTCCCAGTCCTACATGTAGTGTTACAAAAGCAATTTTTACACCCTTTGCTTTAATTTTTTCAATCAGCTGAGGAGTAAAATGTAAACCCGCTGTAGGAGCTGCTGCAGAACCAATCTCTTTTGAATAAACTGTTTGATAACGTTCGTTATTTTCAAGATGTTGAGTTATATAATGCGGAAGCGGCATCTGACCTATTTTATCTAAAATTTCATAAAAGTTTCCGTCATAACTGAAATTAACCAAACGGTTTCCATCTTCAATTATATCTAAAACCTCTGCTTTTAATATGCCGTCTCCAAATACAAAGTGTGTACCTGGCTTAGCACGTTTACCCGGACCGCATAGAACTTCCCAAATATCTTTTTCTCGATGATTTAAGAGCAAAAATTCTACTTTAGCTCCTGTTTGTTCTTTTATTCCGTATAATCTTGCAGGAAGAACGCGAGAATCATTAAGAACAAGACAGTCGTTGGGGGTTAAATTATCAATAATATTGTAAAAATGCTTATGTGAAATTTCTCCCGTGTTTCGATTTAGCGTTAGCAGCCTTGAAGAATCCCGAGGCTCAATCGGTGTTTGAGCTATAAGTTCCTTTGGCAAATCATAATTAAAATCTTTTGTCTGCAAATTTTGCAAATCTAATTCCATTTTTTATATCTCCTAATATTTATTATCAATAGTTTATTATAAATAAATTGACAAGCAATAGCAACACATGTTATTATTAATTAAAATTAATTCTTAAGATAGAGGCGCGAATTTAAAGAGTAATGTGTAGTAGGCTGCCCAAAGCTGATGATAACATATAAAAGGTAAATTCGCCGAAGGGAATTTTAGGGAAGAAATTTGCCTGGTTGTTTTGTTAATAACTTTGCAACTGTCATCATTTGATATTATGGTGAAGCGCTATCGGCTTATTTAGGTTTGGCTTGAACACTTTAAGCCTTACTGCATTTGTCGAACAGTTTCAATAAATATTTACTTGATGACCGGTGTATAACCGGTTTTTTTAATATAATTATATTTTTTATCAAGTTTCAGTCATATATTATTATTGGAGGAATACGAATGAAAAAGTATAACGTAGGTATAATAGGTGCAACAGGAATGGTAGGTCAAAGATTTGCAACTTTACTTGAAAATCATCCATGGTTCCATGTAACGGCATTAGCGGCAAGTGCTCGTTCAGCAGGAAAAACATATAAAGAAGCTGTCGGAGACCATTGGCTTATGACAACGCCTATGCCAAAACCAATGGAAAATATGGTTGTTTTTAACGCTGAAAAAGATGTTAAAGAAGTTACCTCATTAGTAGATTTTGTTTTCTGCGCTGTTAATATGAATAAAGATGAAATTAAAGCACTGGAAGAAACATATGCAAAAGCTGAATGTCCTGTCATGTCAAATAACAGTGCAAACAGAGGTACACCTGATGTGCCTATGATTATTCCTGAAATTAATGCTGAACATGCACAAGTTATTTCTGCACAGCGGAAAAGACTTGGAACAAAGAGAGGATTTATATCCGTAAAATCAAACTGTTCACTTCAAAGTTATGTACCGGCTATAAATCCATTAATGGGTTTAAACGTAACTAAAGTACTTGCATGTACTTACCAAGCTATATCCGGTGCAGGTAAAACCTTTAAAACATGGCCTGAAAGTTTAGATAACGTTATACCTTTTATTGGTGGCGAAGAAGGAAAATCGGAAAATGAACCGCTTAAAATTTGGGGACACGTGGAAAATGGTGTTATAGTAAATGCAACTTCACCAAATATAACTTCACAATGTCTTCGTGTACCTGTATCTGACGGTCATACTGCGGCTGTTTTTGCGTCATATGAAAAGAAAGTAGAAATGGAAGAAATTATATCGAGATGGGAAAACTATAAAGGAATTCCTCAGCAGTTAAAGCTCCCAAGCGCTCCAAAACAATTTTTACATTATTTCCGTGAAGATGACAGACCACAGTCAAGGCTTGACCGTAATCTTGAAAACGGTATGGCTGTTTCTATTGGAAGACTTCGACCTGATACTCAGTACGATATTAAATTTGTATGCTTATCCCACAATACACTTCGTGGTGCTGCTGGCGGCGCTGTACTTATGGCTGAACTACTTTGTGCTAAGGGATATTTAGATTAACATGCTTGTAAATTGGAGGTAAATCATCATGAAAAAGCTTGTTTTTAAAGGCTCAGGGGTTGCACTCGTAACACCAATGAAAGAAGACGGCTCAGTTAACTATGAAACATTGGATTACTTAGTCGACTTTCATCTTTCAAATCAAACCGATGCAATGGTTATTTGTGCCACAACAGGTGAATCACCAGTTTTAGACCACGATGAACATTGTAACGTTATAAAACACGTTGTTAAAAAAGTAAATAAAAAAGTTCCGGTTATTGCAAGTACAGGAAGTAATGACACCCGTTATGCTGTAGAACTTTCTAAGAACGCGCAGGAACTTGGTGCAGATGCATTATTAATGGTTACTCCATATTATAATAAATCCTCACAGTCCGGTCTTATTAGACATTATAACTATATTGCGGATCGCGTGAATTTACCGATTGTTTTGTACAATGTACCATCTCGAACCGGATGTAATATTAAGCCGGAAACTTATTTGGAACTATCTAAACATCCAAATATTAACGCTGTTAAGGAAGCGAATGGAGATATAACATCCATAGCAAAGACAATTTCTTTATGTGGTGATGATTTATACATTTACTCAGGGAATGACGACCAAACTTATCCTATCCTTGCTTTAGGAGGAAAAGGAGTTATTTCCGTTTTTGCCAATATACTTCCAAAAGCAATGCATAATATCTGCTATGACTATTTTAACGGTAACATTGAATTAAGCAGAACAGCATTTTTAAAATATTTTGAGCTAATGGAAGCTTTGTTTATGGATGTTAACCCAATTCCGGTTAAAGCAGCAATGAAAATGCTCGGAGTAAATAGCGGTGACTGCCGTATGCCTCTTACTACCTTAAGCGATAATGATTGTAATAAACTTAGAGAAGTTTTAAAAAAATATGGATTATTAAAATAAATACCATTTCGGAGGAAATGTAAAAAATGACAAGGATTATTATAAGCGGATGCAATGGGAAAATGGGACGCCAAGTATTTTCATGTGCCGCAGACAGGGATGACTGTGAAGTAGTCGCAGGAATAGATATTAGTACAGAAACTGAAAATGGTTATCCTATATTTTCAAAACCCAGTGAAATAAATATTGAAGCAGATGTTATTATAGATTTTTCAAACCCTGCACTTCTTCCATCTCTTCTGCAATATGCTCAAATAAATAAAATGCCGCTTGTGTTATGTACTACCGGTTACAGTAAAGCACAAATTGAAACTATTGAAAATGTTTCTAAAGAGGTTCCGGTCTTTTATTCGGGAAACATGTCAATAGGAGTAAATCTTTTGATTGAACTTTCGAAAAAAGCAGCGAAAGCACTTGGAAATAGTTTCGATATTGAAATTATCGAAAAACATCATAATCAAAAAATTGATGCTCCGAGCGGAACGGCATTGATGATAGCAAACAGCATATCGTCAGTAATGAATAATAATATGCATTATGTTTATGATCGACACTCGCAAAGAAAAAAACGTGAATCTACCGAAATTGGCATTCATTCAGTTCGCGGAGGCACAATTGTAGGGGAACACGAAGTTTTGTTTGCAGGAAAAAATGAAACAATCACTATTACACATACTGCACAATCAAAAGAAATATTTGCAATAGGAGCCGTTAATGCAGCTATATATTTAAAAAATATGCCTGCAGGGCTCTATGACATGGGCGATTTATTAAAATAGGAGGTAACGAAATGAGCACTCACACAACGATTACCACCACGAATGATATTACTTTGATAACGCTTCAAAACTGCCCATCGGAATCAAGTTTTATGGCTAAAATTTTTAATAAAATTACTGAATATAATATAAATGTTGATATGATTTCACTTGCTCCCAACCAGGGAGGATACACTTCTATATCTTTCACTATATCTGACGATGATTTGGGCAAAATTCTTAATTTTACATCAAACTTACACGAAAGTTATAAAATAAAAACAATAGTAAGCAGTGGAAACTGTAAAATATCTGTCTATGATTTAAGTATGAAAGATTCTCCAGGTGTAGCTGCTAAAGTATTTTCGGCGATCGCAAAAGTTGACACGGATATTAGAATAATTACGACATCGGAAATGGATATTTCATTGTTAGTCACGGCTTCTGATTTTCATCAAACACTTAATGAAATCGAAAATATACTTAAATAAAATCTTAAAACTATTTAGAAAACAAAATATCCTGTAGTAATGGAGAGATCCAATACTACAGGATATTTTACTTTTAATTATGGTCATATAACTCTGCAGAAATATTACTTGAGGGAATTTTTATTGATTTTATAAGTCCGGTACTTCTATCTGCTGTTATAGTAAAATCACTTCCGTTTATATTACCGGAAATTTGGTTTCCGTGCATATCTAAATTGCTTTTATTTTGTTCAGCAAAATCAATTACTTTCATTAACTGTACTGCAAAAGATGTTTGAGGAAGTAGGCATTCAGTGCTTTTAGCAGATAAGCCATTATACGAAATAGAAAAATCTTTACCGCTCCAATAATAAGTTAAGCCGTTAAAATTTGGTGATAAAATCTGAATACTTGCTCTGGAGGGAGCTTGTCGATATAAATTACAGTTTATTTTTTCTCCTTTATATTCTATATCAGCTGTACAGTCTAATATATAATTTATATCTATTTCTGTATCTTCTTTTGAGCATGCGGTGAAAAATATTAACGTGCTTAATAAAAGTAATACAAATATACCTTTTTTACGCATAACTGTATATTCTCCCAAATATAAAGCAATAAAAATATATTTTAGACTAATTATTGCTCAAATTTAAAAACAGCCGTGGCAGCATATTAATTAAGTCTGTTGGAAGCATTGCGTATTCGGATAATTCCTTTTTACATAGGTCTCCTGCCGCTCCATGAAGATATACAGAACCGGCAGATGAGATAAGTGGGTCATCCCCTTGTGCAATAAATGATGATATCATACCTGCCAAAACATCTCCGCTTCCTCCTTTAGCCATCCCTGCATTCCCTGTTGTGTTAATGTAACAAGTACCGTCAGGTGATGCGATTATTGTTCCGGCACCTTTAAGTACAAGAATCACATTATACTCTGAAGCAAAATTTTTGGCATATTTAAGTCTATTTGTTTGTACATCGTTGACTGTAGTGTTTAATAAACGGGCCATTTCACCGGGATGTGGAGTCAACACAACCGGTACACTGACTGTTTTCAATATATTTATATTCTTTGCAATGATGTTTATTCCATCGGCATCAATTATAAGCGGTACTTTAGAGCAGGATATTATATCAAATACTAAATCTGATATATCTTCATTGGTGCCTAATCCACATCCAATTAAGCATGCACTTGATTTAAACAATGATTTTAATAACTGAGAGCGGCTTTCTTTTTGTAATTTACAATCCTGCGTAAAGTCTAATATTGTATATATTGGCTCTACAACATTAGAAGCTACTATTGGATAAATAGATCTTGGAACAGCTGCATTTACAATACCTGCACCGCATCTGATAGCTGCTTTTGAACTCATAACAGCAGCTCCTGCCATTCCCTCACTGCCGCAAAAGCATAAAAGTTTCCCGTAATTTCCTTTATTGCTTTCGGGATTTCTTTTTTTAAGTAAGCACTTAATGTCTGATATTTCAACGGTTTCTAAATCAAAGTTTTGCATATCGATAATTTTATTTTGTATACCTATAGGAACCGTAATTACCTTGCCGCAATACAATTTTGACGGGTAGATTAAATGACCATATTTTAAAGTAGAAAAAGTTATAGTATAGTCTGCATTTATGCATTCCTCATCCACTAATCCTGTATTGCAGTTTGCACCACTTGGAATATCCAGGGAGAAAACTATTGCAGAAGCTTTATTAACTGCCCTGAATAATGGCTGCAAACTTTGATTAATATTTCCGTGAAATCCGGTACCGTATACTGCATCAATTATAAAATCCGCATTCATAATAATAGAATAGCATTTGTCAATATTTCGATTGTAATTTATTATATTAACTATGTTTTCTTTGGTTTGTAAAAACATATGCTCTGCAATATCAGTTACCGGTAAGCTTTCTGCGATAATTACCGTCACTTTCGCTCCCCACACAGAAAAGTGTCTTGCACAAACAAATCCGTCCCCGCCATTATTACCTTTTCCGCATAGAATAACGATACTTTTTCCTTTAATATTAAAATTATTATGTATATAATCAGCGGCGGCAGTTCCCGCATTTTCCATTAGCTGAAGATAGCTGAGCCCTGATTGTACAGCACGTTTTTCAAGTTCCCGACTTTGATTACTGCTAAGTACCTTCATTTTGTATAGCCTCCTCGCCAATAACAATAACAGCTGCATAAAGCCTTGTATGGGTTACACTTACAGCAAAATTAATTTTTCTAACCTGTGCAATTTTAAGTGCATTTCCGCTTAGTTTTAATATTGGATTTCCACTTATACTTCGTAAAAGTTCAACTTCGCTCAAAGAAAAGCCCCGAATTCCTGTGCCAATTGCTTTTGAAAAGGCTTCCTTTGCACAAAAACTTGCAGCAACACTTTGAAATGGAAAACCACGCATTTTAAGTTGAGAGTACTCAGTCATGCCGAGTACTCTTTTTAAAAAGCGCGGATTTTTCATAGATTTTTTTATTCTGTTTATTTCTACTAAATCAATTCCTGCCAAAAGCATCAATAGCTACCTGCCTTGAAAGAAATGGCTTAATCGCTGAAAGAACTTTATCATTTGGAGTAAACAGTACAAAGACATTACCTTTTTGTGAATTGTGTCCTGAGAAATACCAGTTACTCTCATTATTTTGGCTTTGCGATACATTAAGTCTAATATAATTATTTTTTATATTTGTAGGCTTATTTTTACCCATAAATTCGATATCATGTGCATCTATTGATATGATGCGTTTTCTTCTGCTTTTGTTAATAATTTTGTCTATTGTAATGTCTCCATTTGTTATACTGTATTCAAACTCAATATTTCTTGATGATATTATGTAGTACGCTAATGCAATATCACCAATTATTACTAAAATTAAGGCAAATGGAAAAAACATTAAACATAAGGCAACTAAAACAAAGCTTAGTAAAAGGGTACCGAATACTATAAGGGAATCCATAAAGTCATATTTCTTTTTTATTATTTGTTCGACGAATACATCCATAGCTTTTCTCCATAATTAATTTATAAGTTTTAATATTATTCTAACATATTAATTATAGCTTTACAACTTTATTAACTCTGGACTCCCCAAATTTGCATTGCGTATTCATTAATAGTGCGGTCACTTGAAAATTTTCCGGCATTTGCAGTATTAATAAAACACTTTTGAGTAAACATAAATCTATTACTGTAGTCATTATTTGCTTTTAATCTTGCATCACTGTATGATATAAAATCATAAAGTAAAAAATAGTTATCTGGTTTATGCCAACTTGCGCCTTTCAAAAGTGAAGTATACAGTTCTTTAAACATTCCGGTATTGCCATCGTCAAATGTTCCATCAATCAGAACATCTACCGCAGCTTTAACTCTGGGGTTACTTTCATATATTTCTCTTGGATTATAGGTATCTTTTATTTTTTCGAGTTCTTCAACCCTTGCACCAAATATATAATTGTTTTCCTCCCCTGCTTGGTCAACGATTTCAATATTAGCTCCGTCATATGTTCCGAGAGTTACTGCCCCGTTTAACATAAATTTCATATTACCGGTTCCGGATGCTTCTGTACCCGCTGTAGATATCTGCTCAGAAATATCAGCGGCAGGCATAATTTTCTCAGCATACGAAACACAGTAATTGGAAATAAATACAACTTTCATTAAATCATTTACTTGAGGGTCATTGTTGATTTTGTCAGCTATTTCATTTATAAACTTTATTATGCCTTTAGCTCTAAAGTACCCCGGAGCAGCTTTTCCTCCAAATATAAATACTGTTGGATTGAAATTCTTAATTCTACCATTTTTTATTCCAAAGTAGATATCGACAATGGAAAGTGCATTTAAAAGTTGACGTTTATATTCATGTAATCGCTTTACTTGCACATCAAATATAAAATTTGGATTTAGCTTTATTCCGTCGTGCTTTTCAATATACTCAGCAAGCTGTTGTTTTTTAATACGTTTTATATCAGAAAATTGACCGATAACATTTGGGTCATTTTTAAATTCCTCAAGATTTTTAAGCTTGTCTAAATCTGTTATCCACGAACTTCCGATTTTATTTGTAATAAATCCGGAAAGTTCTCTATTTGCTAAAGCAAGCCAACGCCTTTGGGTAATGCCATTTGTTTTATTGTTAAATCTCTCTGGGTAAATATCATACCATTCTTTGAGGGTAGAGTTTTTTAAAATATCCGTGTGTATTTTAGCAACACCATTAGTTGAATGCGTTGCGAATACTGCAAGACGAGCCATATGAATTCTTGTATTATCCTCAATAATCATATATTTATTCTGCTCTGCTCCGATAATTCCCATACTTGTAAGTTCTTTTTTCAAAGCCTTGTTTATCATGGAAACATATCTGAAAACATCCGGTATTACACTTTTAAATAATTTAACATCCCACTTTTCAAGAGCTTCTGCCATTATTGTATGGTTAGTATATGCAAATGTCTGTCGTGCGATTTTTAATGCTTTTCCAAAAGGCACTCCTTCATTTGACACAAGAATACGTATAAATTCAGCAATAGATATTACAGGATGAGTATCATTTAACTGAATTGCATATTCATCTGAAAAATGTGAAAAGTCATTTCCGTATCTCTTTTTATAGTTTTTTATTATATCTTGAAGCGATGCGCTGCAAAAGAAGTACTGCTGTTTTAGTCTAAGTTTCTTACCTTTATCAGTGCTGTCATTAGGATATAAAACACTTGTTATTGCTTCTGCCTCATCGCGTTCTTTAACTGCTTTTTCAAATTTTTGTTCATTAAAAAGCTCAAAATCGAAAGGATTTACTGCTTCTGCCTGCCATAATCTCAAAGTATTTACAGTTTCTCCACCGTATCCGATAACCGGTGTATCGTATGGAACTGCATAAACTGTTTGATTTTTAAACTTAATTTTTATTTTATCTTCATCTCGCCTAATTGACCATGGGTCACCGAATCTTTGCCAATCGTCCGCTGTCTCCATTTGGAAACCTTTTTCAAAATATTGCTTAAAAAGTCCATACTTATACCGTATACCGTACCCGTTTAAAACGATTCCTTGGGATGCAGCTGAATCCAAAAAACAAGCGGCAAGTCTTCCAAGACCCCCGTTGCCTAAAGCTGCATCTTCAATATCTTCAAAAATTCCGAAATCAATGTTATTTTCATTAAACAATTCAGATAATTGATTTAGTAATCCGAGGTTTAATAGATTACTGTAAATTAACCTGCCGATTAAAAATTCTGCTGAAAAATAACACGCAGTCTTATTGGTCGGTGACAGTTCCCATTTAGTGTTAACTTGTTTCATAGCTGCTTTTGATACTGCATGATACATTTCTAATGTATCAGCTTCTTTAATAGTTTTTCCATATTCTAATTTCAGAATATTAACAACATCGTTCTTAAAAGTAATCAACAATACCCTCTCCTTAAATTATATTATATGATTATATTTTATAAATTTACGAAAAATTACGAAAATTATGGTATTATAATATCAAATGTAAAATTAAATGTCAATATAAATTAATAAAATAATGCAAGTATTTTGTATGAAAAATTTATATTATGTTTATAACTAAAGTAAAGTATTGAAATTATATTTTACTGCTGTATACTTAAATTTATTACAATAAAATGAGGTATGAAGATGGCGACTATTAAAGATATTGCTAATAGGCTTGGTATTGCTGTCAGTACGGTATCTAAAGGCTTAAACGGTGCGAATGATATAAGTGAAGAAATGAGGCAGTTAGTTCTTGACACAGCTGTTGAGATGGGCTATGCATCCAAAAGAGCTCAAAAACTCGGTAAACGGAAAGTATGTATATTAATTGAAAATATGGAATATGAAAATATAGATCAATTTGGATATGAAATTGTTGTGGGTTTTAAGTTAAGTGCTGCAAGACATCACTGCAATGTAGCAGTCATACCTACAAACTTAAACATGCAAGCACATGAAAAATATGACTCTTTTATGCTTAAAAATGGATATAGCGGTGCATTCCTTTTAGGTTTTACGTTGCATGATGATTATATAAAACAGTTGTATAATACAACCGTTCCTACAGTTTTGCTCGACAATTATATTGCAAATAAACATGTTGGGTATGTAGGTACTGACGGTTATAACGGGATTGATTTGGCAATAAAATATCTAAAAGAACGCGGCCATAAAAAGATTGCATTGTTAAACGGTTCAAAAAACAGCATGGTTACGGAAGAACGCCACGATGCTTTTATTCAAAGTATGAAACGCTATTCATTACAACCGGATAATATTTTAATTGCAAATGGATATTATGTCCCCGAATGTGCTAAATATCACGTTAGCTCTTTTTTGGAGCAAGGTGCTACTGCAATTGTATGCGCAAGTGACCTTATTGCCTCAGGGGTAATTGCCGAGCTAAACAGGCTTTCAGTACAAGTCCCGCAAGACGTCAGCGTTGTTGGATTTGATGATTTGCCTATTGCTCAACATCTTACTCCAACCTTAACAACAATACGGCAGGATAGAGTTTCACTCGGAAAAAGTGCATTTATGATGCTCGAGGAACTAATAGGAGGCGTGAGTATCAGTAAATTACTTTTAAAGCCGGAATTGATTGTGCGCAATTCAACCGGAATTTGTCCAAGCTGTAAATGATACTTGAAATTATTTATATAAGGTGATATATTATTAATAATTAACACTATGAAAAAGAAAGTAACTTTTTTAAAACTTACCCAGAGAGAGCGTGTCACGGCTGAAAGCACGCTTGCAAGTTAGAAAGGTGAAGTTCACTTTGGAGTGGCGCCGCGGAAATTATTAGTAGGCGGCGACGGTAGGCACCGTTAAACGCCATATTAGAGTTAAAAATTAGGGTGGTACCACGGAGTTTACGTCTTCGTCCCTTTGCGGGATGGGGACGTTTTTTTAATACTTGATAAAGTTTAGTAATTGAAAGGATGATTACGATATGAAGCAAAAGCTTGAGCAAATTCGGGCAAATGCCATACACGAATTAAAGGAAGCAAATAATCAGCAGATTTTAGAGAATCTGCGTATAAAATATTTAGGCAAAAAAGGTGAAGTAACTTCCATTTTAAAACAGATGGGTAAACTATCACCGGAAGAGCGCCCTGTAATTGGTCAGTTAGCGAATGAAGTTCGTTCGTATATATCAAATGAATTAGTACAACGTTCCAAAGAACTCAAAGAAGAAGAATTGTCAAAAAGACTTGAAAGTGAAAAAATAGATGTCACAATGCCGGGAATACACCGTGAACTTGGCTCTAAGCATCCTTTGAGCATCGAACTGGATAATATTAAAGAAATATTTGTCGGTATGGGATTTGATATTGTAGAAGGCCCGGAAGTGGAATATGATTACTATAATTTTGAAGCATTAAATATCCCAAAGGATCACCCGGCACGAGATACTCAAGATACATTTTACATTAATGAGAATATTTTGCTCCGCACACAAACATCTCCGGTACAGGTTCGCGTGATGGAAAAGCAAAAGCCGCCTATCCGTATGATTTCTCCCGGACGTGTTTACCGCTCCGATGCTGTTGATGCTACACACTCTCCTCTATTTCATCAAATTGAGGGACTTGTGGTTGACAAGGGAATTACCTTTGCAGACTTAAAGGGAACTCTTGAGACTTTTGTAAAACGCATGTACGGCGAAGACTCTGTCGTACGTTTCAGACCACATCACTTTCCATTCACAGAACCTTCAGCAGAAGTTGACGTACAATGCTTCAATTGTCACGGTAAAGGCTGCCGCCTTTGCAAAGGCGAAGGGTGGATTGAAATACTCGGATGCGGTATGGTACATCCAAAAGTTCTTTCAAATTGTGGAATTGACCCGGAAATTTACAGCGGTTTTGCACTTGGAATGGGACTTGAGAGAGTAGTTATGAGAAAATACAATATAGATGATTTACGTCTTTTTTATGAAAATGACGTTAGATTTCTTAAACAATTTTAATGGAGGCGCAGAAAAATGAATCTTTCAATGAGATGGTTAAAAGAATTTGTAGAACTTGACGAAATGCCAATACGCGATTTTACGGAAGCAATGACTATGAGCGGCTCCAAAGTAGAGAGTTGGGAAAAAGAAGGCAGTGAAATTGATAACGTTATAGTCGGAAAGGTTATTTCGCTTGAAAAGCACCCTGATTCCGACCATTTATGGATAACACAAATAGATATCGGAGCAGAAGAACCTGTACAAATTGTTACCGGAGCACAAAATTTAAAAGTAAATGATATAGTTCCTGTTGCAATGCATAACTCTACTTTACCGGGTGGTAAAAAAATTAAAAAAGGTAAATTACGCGGCATTGCAAGTAACGGTATGCTCTGCTCCCTTGGTGAACTTGGTCTGACTTTGCATGATTTTCCATACGCAATAGAGGACGGTATATTTGTATTGCAGGAAGACTGCAAACTCGGTGAACCTATTTGCAATGCACTTGGTTTTAATGACACAAAAGTTGAATTTGAGATTACTTCAAACCGTCCTGACTGTTTTTCGGTAATTGGTCTTGCCCGCGAAGCAGCTGCTACTTTTAATAAACCGTTAAAACTTCATAAACCGGAAGTCAAAGCTGGAAACGGTACATGTAAAGATATGCTTAACGTTTCAGTTGAAGACAAAGATTTATGTTCTATGTATTCAGCTCGTATAGTTAAGAATGTTCGTGTAAAGTCTTCCCCACGCTGGATGCGTGAAAGACTGCGCGCAATGGGCGTACGACCGATTAACAATATTGTAGATATTACAAATTATGTAATGCTTGAATACGGTCAGCCAATGCATTCGTTTGACCTTCGCTTTGTTAATAACGGTAAGATTATTGTTCGCCGTGCAAAGGACGCAGAAACTATTACTACACTTGATGATGTAGAGCATAAACTTAATAATAATAATTTAGTTATTGCAGATGCAAATAAACCAATTGCAATAGCAGGTGTAATGGGCGGAGAAAACAGTGGTATCGTTGATGATACAACAACTATCGTATTCGAATCGGCTTGCTTTAATGGTGCTTCTATTCGTACAACGGCAAGAGACCAAGGAATGAGAACCGATGCCTCTTCAAGATTTGAAAAAGGACTTGACCCCAACAACTGTCTGCCTGCACTTAACCGTGCTTGTGAATTAGTTGAACTTCTTGATGCCGGCGATGTAATGGATGACGTAATTATTGATGGTGATTACAGCAACGAACGCAGAAGGATAAAATTAGAGGCTGATTGGATTAATCACTTCCTTGATTTAAACTTATCAAGAGAAGACATGAAAACAATTTTAAGAAAACTGGATTGTGAATTTGATGGTGACGATATTTTAGTACCTACTTTTCGTCCTGATTTAGTTCATAAGGCGGATATTGCTGAAGAAATTGCAAGATTCTATGGATATAATAAAATACCCGGTACTAATATTGGCGGCGGAGCCCAAGGAAAATATACTCCATGGCAGCAATTTGTCAGAACTATAAATGATACCATGCTTGCTCTTGGTGCAAGTGAAATTATGACTTATTCTTTCATAAGTCCAAAGTATTATGATAAAATTTTAATGCCGGCTGACTCTCCACTTCGTAAATCAATTACTATTTCCAATCCGTTAGGTGAAGACACCAGCATAATGAGGACAACAACTCTTCCCTCTATGTTGGAGGTTCTTTCACGAAATTATAATAACCGCAATGAATCAGCATGTTTATTTGAACTTGCAAAAGAATATATTCCTACTACAGAAGACAAGCTCCCTATTGAAAAAAATAAATTGATTGTAGGTATGTACGGAAATAATTCAAATTTTTATACAGTTAAAGGTATGGCAGAGCAAATATTGGAAAAATTATGTGTATATGATTATGATATTTCTGCAACATCTTCCGAAAATAGTTATCATCCGGGTAGATGCGCAGTTCTTTCTATTGACGGAAAAGAACTTGGTGTCATAGGTGAGATACATCCGAAGGTATCTGAAAATTACAACATTGGTGACAGGGTTTACTGTTTTACGCTCGATGTAGACTTAATGTTTGATTACACAGAACCTGAAAAAGTATATACCGCCTTACCCAAATTTCCGGCAGTATCCCGTGACCTTGCACTTATTTGTGATGACGATATTCCTGTTCTTTCTCTTGAAAAAGCAATAAAACTCGGTGCAGGTAAATTACTTGAAAATATTAAGCTTTTTGATATTTATAAAGGTGAACAAATTGAAAAGAATAAGAAAAGTGTTGCTTTCAAAATTACTCTGCGTTCAGCAGATAGTACCTTAACCGACAATCAAATTGCCAATACTGTTAAAAAAATTATTAAAGAACTCGAAAAAACTGGTGCATATTTACGTTCTTAAGACAGTGTTAACAAATTAGTTCTTGAAATTATTGGATGTATGTTGTATGATGACAATATTGGAGGTGTTTCCATGCTTGATAAGACGATGACCTTTTCGTTAAGCAATGACCGAGAAGAGGATATTAAAAAGACACTCACGGATGTCTATGATGCACTGAAAGAAAAGGGGTATAATCCTATCAGCCAGATTGTCGGCTATATTCTTTCAGAAGATCCAACATACATTACTACGCACAATAATGCCCGCAGTCTTATTCGCAGGATTGACCGCGACGAATTGTTACAGGTGTTGCTTAAATCTTATTTGGGTGAGTAAAAGGACTGTTTAAATTAGATAAAGAACACTTTAGCATATCGAACAGAATAAGGAGGACAAATGAATGAATGAAAAAGATACAAGCAAGCCAAAATTTCCGACTTATAAGGGTAAACCGTTGGTGCGCTGCGGTGATGTGATTTATTACGGTAGTATGAAAGATAAATATGTTATCAGATTACTAATAAAAAGTAAAAAGAAGGTCAAAGACCTTGAAGTTGCAGATAAAGTCACAGTTCAGCTTATGTTTACAGACAGAGCTGTCCGTACACGGAAACAAATTGTAAAAACCAGTGAAAAAAACGGTCTATACCTTGCAATGGATATCGCGGATGTTTGGCTTGAAAGGGCTTTAGCAGAATAAGAAGAATAATATATAATGCACAAAAAGTGCGATACGGAATTCCGTATCGCACTTTTTGTATTTATTTACCGATATCATGCCGAAAATGTATTCCTGTAAAATGAATTTTTTCTATTGCACCATATGCCTTTTGAATAGCCTCATCAAGATTATTTCCAAGAGAAGTTACACCAAGTACCCTTCCCCCATTAGTATAAAATTTATCGTCTTTTACAATTGTTCCTGCGTGATACACCGTAGCACCTTTAATTTGTCCATTTTCATCAAGACCGGTAATTTCAATGCCTTTTTCGTACTTTTTAGGATATCCACCCGAAGCGGCTACAACACAAGCACAAGCTTCATTGCTCCATTCAACAGGCTGTTCTTCCAGTTTTTCATCTATAACAGATTCAATTATATCGAGAAAGTCGGTTTTTAAACGAGGTAAAACAACTTGAGTTTCAGGGTCGCCGAAACGTGAATTATATTCAATTACTTTTGGCCCATTCTGTGTCAACATTAACCCAAAATATAAACAGCCTTTAAAAGTTCTACCTTCTTCGTTCATAGCTTTTACAGTTGGCAAAAATATTTTGTTCATGCACAGCTCTGCCATTTCATCTGAATAATATGGATTTGGGCTTATAGTTCCCATACCTCCGGTATTAAGCCCCTTATCGTTATCCAGTGCACGCTTGTGGTCCTTTGAAGAAACCATCGGTTTAATACATTTTCCGTCAGTAAAAGCAAGCACAGATACTTCCGGTCCTGTAATAAACTCTTCAACCACAATTTTATTTCCGGATTCCCCAAATACTTTATCTTCCATTATTGTTTTAACAGCGTTCTGTGCTTCACTAAAATCTTGTGCTATAATAACACCTTTTCCGAGAGCCAAACCGTCTGCCTTAATAACAATAGGATACTTATTATTCTGTTTTATATAATCCAAAGCATTTTTTGAATTTTCAAAGACTTTATAATCAGCTGTCGGAATATTGTATTTTTTCATTAAGTTTTTTGAAAATACTTTACTGCTTTCGATAACAGCCGCATCTGCATGTGGACCGAAGGCTTTAATGCCTTCTGCTTCAAGTGCATCTACCATTCCAGCGGCAAGGGGGTCGTCCGGTGCAACAAATACTAAATCGATATTATATTCTTTCGAAAACTTAATTATACCATTAATATCCATTGCAGAGATATTTACACAAACAGCATCTTTTGAAATTCCGCCATTACCGGGTGCACAATAAATTTTAGATGCATTTTTACTATCCTTTAATTTACGTATGATAGCGTGTTCACGTCCACCGCCGCCGATAACCAATATATTCATAATTAATACGCCCCTTAATTAATGATGGAACAATCTATATCCGGTAAATGCCATAGCAATATCGTATTTATTGCAGGTTTCTATTACGTTGTCATCGCGTATAGAACCGCCGGGCTGTGCAATATACTGTACACCGGATTTATGGGCTCTTTCAATATTATCGCCGAACGGGAAAAACGCATCCGAACCGAGAGATACACCGGTAAGTGCATTTAACCATTCGCGTTTTTCTTCGCGTGTTAATGGTTCCGGCTTTACATCAAATAAATTCTGCCAAGTTCCTTCTTCTAATACATCCATATATTCTTCAGAAATATATACATCGATGGCATTTTCTCTGTCAGGACGTCTGATGCCTTCTTTAAACTTTAAACCGAGTACCTTTGGATTCTGACGCAAAAACCAATTATCAGCTTTATTTCCGGCCAAACGCGTACAATGTATTCTTGACTGCTGGCCTGCACCTACGCCAATAACTTGTCCGCCTTTTGCGTAACAGACTGAATTTGATTGTGTATATTTTAAAGTAATTAAAGAAATAAGCAAATCTCTCTTTGCAAAATCAGGAATATTTTTATTTTGTGTGACAATGTTATTAAGCATATCACTGTTAAGATCTACTTCATTTCTTCCCTGTTCAAATGTAATTCCAAAAACATCCTTTTGTTCTACCGGACTTGGTTTATATTTAGGATCCATTGTAACGATATTGTATGAACCTTTGCGTTTTGATTTCAGAATTTCAAGAGCTTCATCAGTATATCCCGGTGCAATAATACCATCGGAAACTTCACGAGCTATTAATGCAGCTGTTTGTTTATCACATATATCCGATAAAGCAATCCAGTCTCCATAGGATGACATTCTGTCAGCTCCCCTTGCCATTGCATATGCTCCTGCCAAAGGTGACAACTCCATATCGTCGACAAAATATATTTTTTTAAGAGTTTCAGAAAGCTCAACAGCTACAGCCGCTCCGGCAGGACTGACATGTTTAAAAGATGCCGCCGCAGGTAAACCTGTTGCTTTTTTAAGTTCAGAAACAAGCTGCCAGCTGTTAAAAGCATCCAAAAAATTAATATAACCCGGTCTTCCGTTCAAGACTTGAATTGGAAGCTGAGAGCCGTCTTTCATAAAAATTTTCGCAGGCTTTTGGTGTGGGTTACAACCATATTTTAATGTAAGTTCATTTGACATTCTGACTACCTCCAATTAATTATTTTTATTGATAATTTTTGTTTCTGTTTTACCTGTATCAAGATTAATATACCTAACGAATAATGAAACTTTATTATCATTATTTAAACTGTTCCATAATGTTGAGCTGAATTCGTCAATATTCCCCTCAATATTAATTAAAGTTGGTTCTCCAGCAAATGACGGCAGAGGATTTCCATCGCCTTCATATGTGTGAACAAAATGTCCTTCCCCGCTTAACGGCCTATCATATTCAAAGAAAAAGCGCTGTGTTGAACTTGGGTTTCCATTGTTACTTTTTAAAATAGAGAGTTTATAATTACCTTTTTTATCTACTATACCGGATACTCTCGGCGTATAATTGGGCTTATCGGGTTCAAATGTTCTTGTTCTTAAAGCATCTGCAAAAGTTTTTCCTTTACTCATATAGTTATAAATTGTATCTGTTTGGTCACCGTTTGTAACGATGGTTGTATCATTTAATACCTTTACAGGTGAATATATTATAAGCGATGGGTCAACTAATTTTGCACTGTCAAAAGCCTGGGTACGAATACCGTCACCGTCTTTTACAAAGACTCTGTTGCGGCTGTTTTCACTGCGTCCCATAATAAAATAGGCGATTACCGCGTGTTCATTATCAGAGCTTCTGCCGATTATTATTCCTCGTCCGGGATAGGAATTTGTATTTAGAAGATTTTCAATTTTCTGCATATTAGTCCTCCTTAATAACAACCTTACCATTCTCCACTTTTAATTTATTTGAACAATATAAGTCAACTGCTTTGGGAAGTATTTTCCACTCAGCTTGCTGCATAACTCTTTTTTGTAGACTTTCGGGTGTATCATTTGGAAAAATATCAACTGCTTTTTGCAAAATTATAGGACCGCCATCACAAATTTCATTTACAAAATGAACAGTAGCACCTGTAACTTTAACTCCCTTTTTAAGTACCGCTTCATGGACTTTTAAACCATAATACCCTTCACCGCAAAATGAAGGAATTAAAGACGGGTGTATGTTAATAATTTTATTTCTGTATCTATTAATGACATTATCACTTATTATTGTCATAAAACCTGCAAGAACTATTAAATCAATTCGGTTTTCTTCCAAAATCCTTAAAAGTTCATTATCATAATCTTCTTGTGTATTAAAATTTTTTCTAATTAGAATTGCTGTGGAAATTGCGGCTTTTTGAGCACGTTGCAAAGCAAAAGCGTCAGCCCTGCTTGAAATTACAAGTTGAATTTTGCCCCCTGTAATTTCCGAATTACTTTGGGCATCTATAAGTGCTTGTAAATTTGTACCGCCGCCGGAAACCAAGACAGCAATATTCAGCATAGAATAACGCCCTCCTCGCCGGCAACAACATTTCCGATTATATATGCATGCTCACCCATTGAATTAAGTTCTTCAACAGCTTTGTCGGCGTCATCTTTTGATACTACCATACACATACCGATACCCATATTAAAGGTATTGTACATTTCGCGTTCTGAAATATTGCCCTGCATTTTCATAACTGAAAATACAGGAAGTTTCGGCAGAGATGCAAGTTCAATTTTTGCAGTAGTGTTAGGCTTTAACATTCTTGGAATATTTTCAAAGAACCCACCACCGGTGATATGCGATATAGCTTTGATATTGATTTTTTGAAGTAAAGAAAGCACTGATTTAACATAAATTTTAGTTGGAGTTAATAACTCTTCACCAAGAGTACGACCGAATTCATTAATATGCATATTAATGTTTTTATCGCTGATATTGAATATTTTACGTACAAGGGAAAATCCATTGGAATGTACCCCTGAAGATTGAAGGCCTATAATTGCATCGCCTTCAGCAATGTGGGTTCCGCTTATAATTTTATCTTTATCCACCATTCCAACACAAAATCCTGCAAGGTCATATTCGTCAATTGGATAAAATCCCGGCATTTCAGCAGTTTCTCCGCCTATTAATGCACATGATGACTGTACACAGCCCTCAGCAACTCCGGAGACTATTTGAGCAACCTTTTCAGGGTAGTTTTTGCCAACAGCAAGATAATCAAGGAAGAAAAGCGGTTTTGCGCCACTGCATACAACATCATTTACACACATAGCAACACAATCAATTCCTATGGTGTCATGCTTATTCATTAAAAAAGCAATTTTTAATTTTGTACCTACTCCGTCCGTTCCGCTTACGAAAACCGGAGTATTTACACCGGCAAAATCAGGTTGAAAAAGTCCTCCAAATCCGCCAAGTCCTGAAACTACACCCTGTGTTTTTGTTCTGGCAACATGATTTTTCATTAACTCAACCGCTTTATAACCTGCAGTTACGTCCACTCCTGCTGATTTATAACTTTCACTGAAGCTTTTCATATGTTAAATCCTCCATATTTTGTTTAGATACTCAAAGTTCGCGGACTTTTGTTTGAATCAATTCGTCTTTCTTAGTTACACTTTCTGCCATATCTTTTTTCATATTAATAAGCTGTTTAGATAATGATTCATCAGAAACTGCAAGAATTTGAGCTGCAAGAATAGCTGCATTGTCAGCTCCATCAATTGCCACTGTTGCAACGGGAATACCTGAAGGCATTTGTACAGTTGCCAAAAGTGCATCGAGTCCATCAAGTGTTGATGACTTAATCGGAATACCAATAACGGGTAAAGTAGTGTGTGCCGCAAGAACTCCTGCTAAATGAGCAGCTTTCCCTGCTGCGGCTATTATTACTCCAAAACCGTTTTTAGACGCTGAAGATGCAAAATCTGCTGCAGCTTGAGGTGTTCTGTGGGCTGACATTACATGTACCTCTGTCGTAATGCCAAACGATTTTAACCTTTTGACTGCTGCTGAAACAACGGGGAAATCACTATCGCTTCCCATAATGACTGCTGCTTTTTTCACTGATATCTTACTCCTATCGTTTCTGTCGGATTTTTATACAAATAAAAAACAGACTGCGTTTTTGCGCAGCCTGAAATTATTATTGCATATTGTAATTTGATGCAATTTGACAGTAACCTTTTTCACTTTTAATTTTATTATAAATGGAATACACTGTCATTGCAAATCCCTCCGACAACATATTGTATATTTATTGTAGGTTATAATGAATGTAAATTCAATAGCAATTAAGTTTAAAAGAAAAATTTGTATATTTATAATGTTAGAGTATATTTATAATTTTTTAAATTGTACAAATTAACGGATTTATTTAACGATTTTTGTATCATCCGATACTAATTCCTTTAAGGATGTTGCTAATCCGGCAAAAGACTGTATATTGGAAGGAATAATAATTTTAGTAGCTTTACCGTCAGCGGCTTTGCCAAATGCTTCCAAACTTTTAATTGCAATAACTTTTTCATCAGGATTTGCTTCGTTTAATAGTTTTATACTATCTGCAAGTGCTTGTTGAACAAGTACAATTGCCTGTGCTTCACCTTGTGCAACTCGGATTTTTGTTTCTTTTTGGGCGTCAGCACGTAGAATGGCAGACTCTTTTTCACCCTCGGCTATAAGCACAGCACTTCTTTTTTCACCTTCAGCGGTTAAAATTTGTGCACGACGTTCTCTTTCTGCTTTCATCTGTTTTTCCATGGAGTCCTGAATTTCTGAAGGAGGAATAATATTTTTCAGTTCTACACGATTTACTTTTATTCCCCATGCATCGGTTGCTTCATCTAAAATAATTCTAATTTTTGTATTTATAACGTCACGTGATGTTAATGTATGGTCAAGCTCCAAATCACCGATAATATTACGAAGAGTAGTTGCAGACAGATTTTCTATTGCCGAAATTGGACGTTCTACACCGTATGCATATAGTTTCGGATCTGTAATTTGAAAATATATTACTGTATCAATCTGCATGGTTACATTATCTTTTGTTATAACAGGCTGTGGTGGAAAATCTATTACTTGTTCTTTAAGTGATACCTTTTTAGCAACTTTGTCAACAAACGGTATTTTAAAATGTAATCCGGTACCCCATGTTGCTTCAAAAGCGCCAAGTCTTTCAATAACATATGCATTTGCTTGTGGTACGACCTTAACGTTTGCAATTAATACAATTAATATAAAGACTGCAAGTATAATTAATATAAGTGAACCAATATTCATATTTGACCTCCTAAATTTTATTGTATAACGTCAACTATTAGTTTTACTCCTTCAATAGATTTTATAATAACCTCTTGATTTACTTGTATAACTGTGTTGTCTAAGCTTCGAGCGGTCCAAACATTTCCGGAAACATTTACCTGTCCTTGGCCCAGCATATTATTAATTTCTGTTATTACAGTAGCGCTTTTACCGATATATCTGTCAGCATTTGTTTGCGTTTTCTTAACTCTAATCACTTTTTTTACTAACGGTTTTGTAGCAACAAGTGTGACTGCAGTTACTACAACAAAAATGAATAATTGCCACCAAAAATCAAGATTACAAACGCTGGCAATTAAGGCTCCTATTCCACCTGCAACAAACCAAATTGAGACCAATTGTGCAGTTACACTTTCAACAATTACAGCAAAAATTATTACTGCAAGCCAAAAATACGGTAAGTACTGCATATAGTTTTCCATATTAATCACCCCTTTCAGCGTTCAACTTATATTAGCATACCTATAAAATGAATACAATATAGCTTTGAAATTAAAATATAATAAACTTATTTTATTTATATAAATATTTACTTATCTTTTAAAGTTATAAAAGCAAAAAGACGAACACCGTATGATGTTCGTCTTTTAAAATATATTTTATGCTATTGAATATTAGTACATTCCGCCCATGCCCGGATCTGCAGGCATTGCAGGTGCTTGTGCAGGTTCTTTTTTATCTGCAACAAGTGATTCTGTTGTAAGAACCATGGATGCTACGGAAGCTGCATTTTGAAGTGCAGAACGTGTAACCTTTGTAGGATCGACAATGCCAAAGTCAATCATATCGCCGTATTCCTCAGTTAATGCGTTAAATCCATATCCAACCTTGTTAGCATTCTTAATGTGTTCAACAATAACGGAACCATCAAGTCCGGCATTTGCCGCAATTTGACGTACAGGTTCTTCAAGAACTTTAAGAATAATCTTTGCACCTGTCTTTTCGTCGCCATCACTGTTATCTACAACTTTTTGTACATAACTAATTGCATTAATTAATGCAACACCACCGCCTGCTACGATACCTTCTTCAACTGCTGCTTTTGTTGCAGCCAAAGCATCTTCAATACGGAGTTTCTGTTCTTTCATTTCAACTTCTGTTGCTGCACCAACTTTAATGACAGCTACGCCGCCTGAAAGTTTAGCCAAACGCTCTTGAAGTTTTTCACGGTCAAAATCGGAAGTTGTTGCTTCAATTTGTGAACGAATTTGGGATACTCTTGCTTTAATATCGTCTTTGTTGCCGCAGCCGTCAACGATAATGGTATTTTCTTTGTCAACTTTAACCTGACGTGCACGTCCGAGTTGTTCAATAGTAGTGTCTTTAAGTTCCAAGCCGAGCTCTTCGGAAATAACCTGGCCGCCTGTTAAAATTGCAATATCACGGAGCATTTCTTTTCTTCTGTCACCAAATCCGGGAGCCTTAATGCCTACACATGTAAATGTTCCGCGCAGTTTATTAAGAATTAAAGTAGTAAGTGCTTCGCCTTCAATATCTTCAGCAATAATTACAAGTTTTTTACCCGATTGTACAATTTTTTCGAGTAGCGGTAAAATCTCTTGAATATTTGAAATCTTTTTATCGGTAATTAAAATGTATGCATCATCAATAACAGCTTCCATTTTATCGGTATCTGTTACCATATAAGGTGTAATGTATCCGCGGTCAAACATCATACCTTCAACAACTTCCGAATAAGTTTCAGCAGTCTTTGATTCTTCAACAGTAATAACTCCGTCTGCTGTAACCTTTTCCATAGCTTCGGAAATCAATTTACCGATAAAGTCACTTGAAGCTGAAATAGTTGCTACACGTGCAATGTCATCAGAACCGGAAACCTTCTTTGAATGTGATTTTAAAGACTTAACTGCTTCGTCAACTGCTTTTTGAATACCTCTGCGGACAACCATTGGATTGGCGCCGGCAGTTACGTTCTTCATACCTTCACGGATGATGGCTTGTGCAAGGAGTGTAGCGGTTGTTGTGCCGTCACCTGCAACATCGTTTGTCTTTGTTGCAACTTCTTTTACAAGCTGAGCACCCATATTTTCGAATGCATCATCAAGTTCTACTTCTTTTGCTATAGTAACACCATCATTTGTAATTAAAGGGGCTCCAAATTTTTTGTCCAAAACAACATTTCTACCCTTTGGGCCAAGTGTAATCTTAACTGTATCGGCAAGTTGATTAATGCCGTTTAAAAGTGCTTTTCTGGCATCTTCACCGAAAATAATCTGTTTAGCCATTGTTTATTCCTCCAATATCTAATTTGTTCAAGTTATTATTCAACGACTGCGAGGATATCGTTTTGACGAACAATTATATAATCTTCACCGTCAAGCTTGATTTCGGTGCCGGAATATTTGCTTGTTATTACCCTGTCACCTTTTTTGAGATACATTTTAATTTCGTTTCCGTCAACTATACCTCCGGGGCCTACCGCAATAACATCTGCAATTTGTGGCTTTTCTTTTGCAGAACCTGCAAGCACTATACCACTTTTTGTTGTTTCTTCGGCTTCTTCCATTTTAATTAAAACTCTGTCAGCCAATGGTTTAATAGTCATAATATATCCTCCTTTAAATAATTAATTAATTTGGTTAGCACTCTATATTGTCAAGTGCTAAGATATATTTTATATACTTATGTTAAAAAAATCAAGTGCTTTTTTACTAAATTCTGCAATTTAATAAATTATTTACAATTACTATTAAAATATTAAAGACGTTAACAATAAGTCGTGTCAATATAAATCACTTAAAATACATATAATATTGGCATTTAATCATTCCATTATAAAGCTTTCTTCTTTTGTCAGCTTTTCTTCCATAACATTCTTCAAAAGTATCATCGGGGCTTATTATTGAATAATTCCAACCATGCTTTCTTTCAAAAACTTGCCCCATTATTCTGTAAAGTTCTTCTGCTTGTCGGATATCCAAAAGTCTTTCTCCATATGGAGGATTACAAATTACGCACCCATACTCTCCTACTGGTTTAAAATCTTCAATGTTGCGCTTTTCTGCATGAATTTTACTTACAACACCGGCTTTCCTTGCATTTTCCATCGTAAGCGATACCGCAGCGCCATCAATATCATAGCCTTGTGCCATAAATGGTGCATCTGTTATAATTAATTCTTTTGCACGATTTTTTTCATTCTGCCAAACATTTTTATCAATATTATTCCAGTTCTCTGCAGTAAAGTGGCGCTGCATACCTGGAGCTATGTTTAAAGCATACATAGCTGCTTCAATTAAAATCGTACCTGAGCCGCAGAACGGGTCAATAAAGTTAGCATCATGCCTTACCCTTGCAAGATTAACCATAGCAGCGGCTAAAGTTTCTTTTATGGGTGCTTCTGTAGAATTAGCCCTATAGCCTCTCTTATGAAGTCCTGCACCTGAAGTGTCAATCATTATACTTACTTTATCTTTCATAATTAAAAATTGAATTTGATAAAGGTTTTCTGTTTCTTCAAACCAGTTTATATGGTATTTTTGCTTTAGACGCTCTACAATTGCTTTTTTTATTATAGATTGACAATCGGGTACACTTGAAAGTTTTGAGTTTAAGCTGCTTCCCTTGACAGGAAATGCATCTTTTTTGCCAATCCAGCGTTCCCAAGGAAGTGCTTTTACTCCTTGAAACAGCTCTTCAAAACTGCGAGCAAAAAAGCTTCCCATTTGTACAAGAACTCTTTCACTGTAACGTGAAGAAATATTAGCTCGTGCAAGCATTTCATCTGAACCGTCAAAAATTACCCTTCCGTTTTGCGGTTCAACATTTTTAGCTTCCATTCTTCTTAATTCATCCGCAACTAATCCTTCTACTCCCAGAAGGCAGGGACATACCAATTTAAAATCGTCCATATTTATATTCTCCTATTCAAATTTAAGAAAAATAAAGGGCTGCGATATCACGCAGCCCCAATTTTTTATATTATTTGGTGACATGGGATATATTTATTATCCTCGTGCGGCAAAATATTATTCCGTATCGGGTTCCAATAATCCGTAATTTCCGTCTTTACGTCTGTAAACCACATTAATTTCCCCGTTTTCTTGATTTCTGAACATAAAGAACTGATGACCTAACAGATTCATTTGTAAAATAGCCTCTTCTACACTTGCGGGTTTAACATAAAAATGTTTTGTGCGAATAATTTTGTACTCGCTCTTATCATCAATAGCCTTATCATCATTGCTTTTAACATAGTCAGCAATATATTTATCCAATGCGCCAGAATGTATCTGCTTTTCGAGTCTTGTTTTATTCTTACGAATTTGTCTGCCTAATGCACTTATTACCTGGTCGAGCGCATCATTCATTTCAGAAGCGGTAGATTCTGCACGATAAAACATTCCACGTGATTTTATGGTAATTTCAACCGTTTGACGTTTGTTCTCAAGAGTGACAACTACATGGGCTTTAGCATCTTCGTCAAAAATTCTGTCAAACCGAGATAATTTTTTAACTGCAAGTTCCTTAAAGTTATCTCTTAAATTTACTTTTCTTCCGGTAATGGTAATCCTCATGTAAACATCTCCTTATCAAATATTCAAAACAAAGAATATCTTACACTAATAATATACCATAATCTGTAGATAAAATAAAGTACAGTAACTAAATTACCGCTGTTTTATGTCTTGTTACATGACAGCCGACATTTATTGCAACAGGCAGTCCTGCGATATGTGTTGGGTACTGTTCAATATTTACCGCAAGTGCTGTTGTAGTTCCGCCAAAGCCTTGAGGTCCAATGTTTAATTCGTTAACTTTTTTAAGTATTTGTTGTTCCAAGTCAGCGTAAAACTTGTCTTTGTTTCTTTGCGAAACAGGGCGGCAAAGAGCTTGTTTCGCCAGCAGTGCACACTTTTCGAAATCGCCTCCGATACCGATTCCCAGTACTATTGGAGGACATGGATTACTGCCTGCTGTACGTACTGCTTCAACTACAAAATTTATAATATCTTCGATACTTGCAGACGGAGTAAACATTTTGATACTGCTCATATTTTCGCTTCCAAAACCTTTTGGAGCGGCGGTAAGTTTAATCTTATCCCCTGCCGTTATTCGTGAATGTATGACTGCCGGAGTATTGTCTCCTGTATTTTTCCTTCGAATAGGGTCGGAAACAACAGAACAGCGAAGAAAACCTTCTAAATATCCCTGCCTTACACCCTCGTTTACAGCATCTTCAAAATCGCCGCCAATAACATGGACTTCTTGGCCGATTTCTGCAAATACAACTGCCATACCCGTATCTTGGCACACCGGTATATTTAATTCTCGTGCGGCATTCATATTTTCACATAAGTCGGATAAAATTGCTTTTCCTATTTGTGAATTTTCCGTATTTACTGAACATTCAATACAGCTTTCAAGGTCTTTAGGCAAAACTCTATTAGCATCAATAAAGAGAGTTTTTACAGTATCAATTATTTTAGAAACATGAATATCCCTCATAACATTTTCTCCATTTAATTTATTAATTCCCCATCAACTATTACATATTTGGGCTTTGCGGTCAAGTCCAAAGGATTACAATCAAACACTACTAAATCTGCATCTTTGCCTTGCTCAATTGAGCCTACTCTGTCATCAATGTTCAATATTTTTGCAGGATTAATTGTAATTGCTTTTAATGCTTCTTCATACTCCATGCCTTCCCTTACAGCAAGAGCAGCACAAGTTGGCAGATATTGCAGCGGAACAACAGGGTGGTCAGTGATAATAGCTGTTAGAATACCGTTTTTGCTCAATACTCCCGGTGTTTCAGGAGATAAGTTTTTTAATTCGGGTTTTGACCGGTCTGATAGAATAGGTCCACACAATACACAAGCTTTTTCTTTTGCAATACCTTTAACTATAAGATTCCCTTCTGTCCCATGTACAATTACATACTTTAAATTGAATTCTTTAGCAATTCTGATTGCTGTATAAATATCATCTGCTCTATGAGCATGAAAATGGACTGGAAGTTCGCCTTTTAATACTGGAATCAATGCTTCTGATTTTATATCAAATTCCGGAGGATCAAAATCTTCGTCTTCTTGCGAACGTTCTAAATCCTGTAAATATCTTTTAGCTTTAAAAAGTTCTTCACGTATTAACGATGCTGTAGCCATACGCGTTGAAGGCGACTGGTTCTTGTCATGATATACTGACTTTGGATTTTCACCAAGAGCCATTTTAATAGCAACCGGCGCTTTTACAATCATTTCATCAACACATGTTCCTTTGGTTTTTAAAGCTGCCAGCTGACCCCCAATTGGGTTTGCACTGCCGGGTCCGGTTACAATGGTAGTTACCCCGGCTTTTAGTGCTTCTGAAAAGCATCTGTCCATTGGATTAACCGCATCAATAGCCCTAAGTTGAGGAGTAACAGGATCTGTTTCTTCGTTTCCGTCATCGCCTTCAAAGCAAAGCCCGTCTTCCCACATACCTAAATGTGTATGAGCATCTATAAAACCCGGATATACGTTTGCCCCTTTTATATCCAAAATTACGTCATTTTTATTTTGTAACGATAAATTTGATATATTTCCAATTTCTTTAATAATCTTTCCTTCAATTCTGATAAATCCGTTTTTAAATATTTTTCCCGCCATTGTATGTATATTTGCATTGATTACAAGCATAAATTATTCCTCCAACAAAAAAGCGGAGTGTACGCACTCCGCTAAAAACTATTTCATTTGATTAGAACCGTGTTTGTAAAAACCACCGCGCTTTGATTCAACACATTTTTTTAAATCAGACATCTTCTCATCACTTGTCTGCTTAAACTTAGATAACATATCTTCGAAGTTGGCAGGCTCGCTTTTTCGGCTGTGCCACTCGTAATTACCCGGTCTTGTAGAACGATGAGCAGGAGCTTTATTATTTTGTTGTGACGGAGCAACCGCCTTTTTCATGGAAAGACTGACTTTTCCGTCTTCACTGATACTTAAAACTTTTACTTTTACTGTTTGATTTTCAGTAACAAAGTCGCGAATTTCTTTTACGAAAGTAGGCGCAACTTCCGAAATATGCACCATACCTGTTTTGCCACCAGGCAACTCAATAAAAGCGCCAAATTTTGTAATTCCTGTAACTTTTCCCTCAAGAATAGTTCCTACCTCAAACTGCATATGTAAATGTTTTCCTCCTTAAAAATTGAGCAACTAATTACCGGCAACATTAACGAAAACACGTTCCCCGGGTTTTGCTAAATTAAGATTTTCACGGGCAACCCTTTCGATGTAATCTTTGTTTTCATTAACACCGTTATTTAATGCATGCTTAATATCTTCATTTTTTATTTGTTGAGTTGCTATTTTTTGATTAACAGTAGCAAGCTCCTGACGCTTTTGTGTAATTTGAATTTGTTGGTCAACAAGTGCAAATATTATATACACAGCAAACGAAAATACAGCTGTTTTTAATAATATGCTATTTTTGCTTTTTTTCCTCTTGATAACCTTCATATTAAATAATGCCCCCTAAACTTTGCCACTCCTTTTATTTTTATTAACGATACAATTATACACTATCTTATGGTGATGTTTCAAGCGCTTTTTTTGATTTGATGAAATATTTTTAATATTATAAACAATTTTCTTTAATAATTTTAAAATTATATTGGATAATTTGGAAAAAAGATATTTTATAGGTAAAATTATAAGCTTATTTAATATTTTCGCAATAACTTTAAATATCCTTAAAGTTATCATTCCGAAGGTTAAATGATAAATACACCACCCAATGGCTTCTCCGCCTAATATGTAAAAGCGGACTTCTCCATAATTGACACCTAAAGCTACCAAAAAAGTTACAAATGATGCGATAAACATATAAAACAAATCTTGAAAAAAAACAGTCCGTTTCTCACAATGGAATACACCACGAATTATACGAAAGATATCATAAAAAGCTCCTAAAAGAATACCTGATGCAATAGAAATTACAAATCCCTTAAATTGTTCGGCAAGAGATAAGTTCAATTATCTCACTCCTCTATTTGAACAACTTTGAAAAAAATCCGCCTGATACCTGATTTTCGGTATATGACATAGAACTAACTTGACCGTCCAAAGTAAGTTCTCCTGTTTCAGTATTTAATTTGTTAATTTTTAAATCCGTTCCTTTTATTATCAGTTGACCTAAATCAGTATAAGCAACTATTGTCTGTTCATCGAAACTGTCAACGTTGGAAACACCTGTGGCAGTAAGTGAACGCCGATTTTCAAGTATAAGACTGTGCGGAACTTTTACTGCTTTTTTTTCTTCTGCCATATCTAAACCCTCCTACTTATTCATATAAATTATTATGCATAAGCTGAAGGACATATACTTAAAGGTTAATTAAGCTTTTTACAGAATTTTGTACATTAGGGGAGCGGTATCCTTTTTAGCGTATTCATTTATGTTTAATACTTCAGCCTTAATGGAGTGTACTCCAAGCTGAAGCTCGATTATATCCCCTATTTTTACGTCATATGAAGCTCTTACAGGTTTTCCGTTAACGGACACCCTACCGGCATCACAAGCTTCGTTTGCCACTGTACGTCGTTTAATAATTCGTGATATTTTTAAATATTTATCAAGACGCATAATATAAATCCTTTCCATTGATTCATCTTTTTATATACAAGATTAAATTATAATTAAAGGGCTGTAACTTTGTTCTACGTTACAGCCCTTTTACATTACCAGTAATTTCAACTTATTTTGAAGCGGCATCCTTAAATGCCTTACCAGCTTTAAAAGCAGGAACTTTAGAAGCAGGAATAGTAATTGGTGAATTTGTGCGAGGGTCACGACCCTGTCTTTCACTGCGATTTCGAATTTCAAAAGTACCAAAACCTACAATTTGTACTTTTTCTTCATTTGCAACAGTGTTAACAATTGTGTCAATCATAGCATTAACGGCAGTATCGGCATCCTTCTTTGACATGCCTGCTTTTTCAGCTACAGCTGCAATTAATTCTGTTTTGTTCATAAATATTAGACCTCCGTATTTTTATTATTCAACAGCAAAAACGCTGAGAATGATTAGTCTGTCTTTGCTTCATTCCACAGTGCATCAAGCGCTTCAAGAGGTAATGAAGCAATATTTATTCCTCGATTTTTGGCAAGCCTCTCCATTTTCTCAAAACGTGAAATAAATTTTTCGCAAGATTTACTTAAGGCTTGTTCAGCTTCAATGTTTAAAAATCTTGAAACATTAACGACAGAAAATAATAGATCGCCCAATTCCTCTAAACAGTTTTCCTCATTATTGGATTTTATAGCCTGTTTTAATTCATTGGTTTCTTCAGCGACCTTTTCAATTGCACCGGAAACATCTGCCCAATCAAAACCAACTTTAGCAGCTTTGCTTTGCACTTTTGAACTACGCATAAGCGCAGGCAAAGCTTTTGAAACGCTTTTTAAAACATCAGTTTGGGTAGTTTGATTTTTGGTTTTCTTTTTAATAGTATCCCAGTTATCAAGTACTTCGTCAGAACTGTTTACTATTGTATTTCCAAAAACATGGGGATGGCGGACAATCATTTTTTTAGCAATCCCATTGACAACATCAGAAAAATCGAAACTGTTTATTTCCTTTTCCAATTGTGAATGAAACAAAACTTGCAAAAGGACATCGCCCAATTCTTCTTTTAATAGTACGGGATCATCATTATCAATTGCCTCTACTACCTCATAAGTTTCTTCAATAAAGCAATTTCTAATACTCTTATGTGTCTGCTCCCTATCCCATGGACAGCCATCCGGCGAACGGAGTATAGCCATAATATTCAGCAAATCATTAATAGTATATTTTTCTTTAAATTGAAAGTCCAAACTAATTGTCTCCTATGAAATGAATTAAGGGATAAACTTTTACTATTTTACCTTATCCAATTATGTTTTTCAAGTATTTTAACGATTTTTTCTCCCTTTGGCAGCATTTCGATATCGGTTTTTCTTAATGCTTTAAACCAAAGCATACATGCGGCATAAATTAATGCTGCTACAAAAATTGCAATAACTGTTGCTATTTTTCCAAAGCCTATCATTTCGCCAAATTTTTGTATAAAATAAGCCACAGTTACACAAATACCTGACGCTAAAATCGGCTTGAGAAATATAGTAACGAAGTTTAGTGTAATTTTAGTCTCTCTGCAAAGAAAATAAAGTGAAAATACCGTTATAAAAGCATAACAAATAAGCGTACCCGTTCCGGCTCCCATTACATTAATTTCAGGGATACCTACAAGAGTATAGTTAAGTATTAGCTTTATAAATAAACCTACAATTAATAGTTTAACGGGTATATCAACTCTGCCTACTGCTTGAAGCATACTGTTAATTGGGGTACTCATAGCCGCAAAAATCGCTCCAAGACCCAATATAACAAGTATTTTACCTATTATTGTAGGTGCATTATTAGCACCATATATTAAAGTTGCAATTGGCGTTGCAAGTACTGAAATACCAAGTCCGGCAGGAATAGTAATCATTGCAACAATGCGAAGTACAGATTCTATACTTCTTTTTATCTTTTTATGATTCCCACTCGTCCATGCTTCAGTAACATTTGGCAGCGCACTTACTCCAAAAGCCTGTGTGATTGCAGGTACAAGCATAAACAAAGTTGTAGCATTGGAAAAACATCCAAACAAGAAAGTTGGTACATTATTAAGTTTTATTACAGATTCCGGCATAACATTGCTGTACATATTTATTATAACCTGAGGATTGTCAATCATTATATCATTTATACGTTTTTGTAGGAAAGTACTATCAATTAATGTAGATAAATTAACAGCTAATGAGCCTATTGCAATCGGTATTGCAGTTTTTATTAATGTAGATGTGGTATATTTCATCGGCAAAGGACGAGGTGAGTGTTTTAGCATCTCGTGTGTAATTCCATCACTGTACCTTTTATGATAAACAAAAAGAAATATAAAACCAATTACAGAACCAATTGTAACACCGAAAATAGCTCCTGCAGCTGCATAAGGAAGAGTAGCTATTTTAGCATATTCGGCAGATGGCATTTTAACGCCGTAAACAGTTCCGGAAGACGAGAATTCACTTAATCCCATATGAATTATTAATGATGATAATGTAAGTCCGAAAATTAGTTTACATAATGCCTCTACAATTTCAGATATGGCAGTAGGATACATATTGCGCAATCCTTCATAATAGCCTCTGTAAATTGCCATAAGGCTGTTAAAAAATACAGCCGGAGCTAAAGCGTATATAGCCGGCAATGTATTTTGCGGATTATTCGCTGCTGCATATTGTGCATATGGTTTTGCGCCAAAAAACATTATACAAAAAGATATAATACCGAGAATTAAAAATATTTTTATTGAAACACTATGAATCTGTCTGATGTCTCTATAACGTCCTTTGGCAGAGTTTTCAGAAACCAACCTTGAAATAGCAATCGGAAAGCCTGCTGTTGCAAGGCTGAATATTGGAAAATACAATGAATATGCATTACCAAAATAACCGTTTCCAACCGGTGTAAGTATCCAAGAAAGTGGAATTTTGAAAAGTGCTCCTATAATTTTAACAAGAGCAATGGCGACCATTAAAATTAATGCACCGTGTAAGAAACTTTGTTTTCCTACCGATTTCGCCTTTTGAACCATAGCGACACATCCATTCCAGTATAATCATGGCTAATTGCGCATGATAAATATTATACTAAATAAATTAAAAAAATATGAACATTAATGAAAAGTTTATAGCATTGAAAAAGAGGGGCTGAATAACCCCTCTTTTATTAAGTTACTCTGATTTATCAATCATCTGATAATTTATGGCCGCATTTACTACAATAAATAGCGCTTTGAAGGTTTTCTTCTCCACAATTTTTGCAAACAAATCTTGCCTTCATTGCAACCAACTGCTCATTTACAGCGTCAAGCTGTTCATATAAATCATCAATTGCCGCAATGCACTCACTTACCAAATCAGATGAATCGTTATCGGTCTTTTTTGCTTCATAAACTGTTCTTCCCAGTGATTCATATCTCTTAGATATTTCATTGTTTAAATCAGCTGCATTAATTCTCAGTTTTGATATATCAACAAATTGGCCTGCTTTTTTCCCGACAACATTGACCGCTGACTTAGCATTAACAACTACATCTTCAAACAGTCCCATAATAGTACACTCCTTTTTGTAAGTTACTTTATAAAGTATATCACCTATTGTAAGTAAAATGCAATGACTTAGTTATTAATATATACCACCACCAATAAATTCTCTTATAATTGAGTTTTTAGGAACAAATTCACTATTGATTGGAACAAATTCTTTAAGAATTTCTATTAATCTTTGACAAAATGAGTATTGTTGATCATTTGAATCCACGGTTTTTAAAATTGGTATTGCTTGATTTAATAAAACGCATGTTTCATAAGCGTGAAGTGAATTAATGGTATAATCAGCATCGGGTCTAAA
>ENA-UOOM01000524-UOOM01000524.1-fermentation-metagenome-genome-assembly--contig:-NODE-524-length-43173-cov-4.183636_pt1 | contig 43173 bp, 41 predicted proteins | sample MGYA00245781_ERZ724031 | MGnify/ENA primary metagenome ERZ724031 (study PRJEB28704, sample SAMN03018317) | fermentation metagenome | biome: anthropogenic terrestrial biome; feature: soil; material... | reverse complement strand
GGCAAATCCTTCGATATTTGCCGTGGTCCAAGGACGAGTACGACAATCTCGTTGCTCAGTTTAACGCGGTTATATGCACACCGGAGGTCCCGGGCAGCTATATTACAGGACGTTATGCGGGATTTGCGTTCCTTGATGTTTACAATGACGGAGAAGAATCTGTCGATACTATGCTTTCATACATTGACGATATTAACAGCGAGCTATCAAGAAAGCGTAAGGAGTTTGGTCTGCCGGTAGCAGAGGATTTTAAAGCTTTCGAGAGAAAATCGGGAAAATCTGAATAAGGGGGGAAAAGGATAAATGGCAAAAGAAAAAGCAATTATAAGAAGCGACATATCAAGGTTCAGATGGACTCTTCTTGAAATGAAGAAGAACTGGGTAGGTTACTTAATGGTTATGCCCTTCTTCCTCCTGTTCTTCATATTCACGGTAGTTCCGGTTGTTTTGTCGATTATGCTCAGTTTTACAACCTTCAACATGCTTGAGTTGCCTCAGTTCGTGCAAATGGATAACTATATCAGGCTTATATTAGATGATGATATTTTCCTGATCGCAATAAAAAACACGATGATTTTTGCGGCTATTACAGGACCGGGTTCCTACTTGCTGAGTTTGTTTTTTGCATGGTTCATAAACGAGCTCAGACCAAAGATCCGTGCGATCGTTACGCTCTTCTTTTATGCGCCTTCGATTTCGGGTAATATATATCTCATTTTTACAATCCTTTTCAACGGTGACCAGTACGGTATCGTGAACGCCTATGCGATGAAGTTTGGTTTTATATCAAAGCCGATACTTTTCTTTGCGGATAAGAACTGGATACCCACATTGGTTATTGTCGTTGCACTTTGGACCTCACTCGGGTCATCTTTCCTAATGTTTATCGCAGGATTTCAGGGAATCAACCAGGAGCTTTATGAAGCGGGAGCAGTCGACGGTGTGAGAAACCGCTGGCAGGAGCTCTGGTTCATAACCCTCCCCACAATGAGACCGCAGCTGATGCTTGGTGCAATTCTTGCCATTACTCAGTCCTTCGGTTTCGGAGCAGTTATAACCGCTCTTGCCGGTTTCCCAAGCCCGGATTATTGCGCTCATACGATTATGCATCATCTTGAGGATTACGGAGGAACACGTTTTGAGATGGGTTATGCTTCAGCAATCGCTACGATTCTGTTCTTTATGATGATCGGAGCTAACCTTTTGGTTAATAAAGTATTGAGAAAGGTGGGCTCTTAGGAAATGGACATCAAAACGATAATTGATAAATATAAGGCATACAGAGACAAACGCATTGCCAAGAAGGGTCCGAATACTTTCAAACGTTCGGTTACCCGTTCTGCGGGCGGTGACGTCGGGATATTTATAATTCTTGGAATAGTCGCTGTCATAATGGTCTTGCCAATGGTATATGCGATAGTACAGTCGTTAAAGCCGCTCGACGAGCTGTGGGTTTTCCCTCCGAGATTCTTTGTCGTAAATCCTACATTGAAAAACTTTACAGACCTGTTCCGACTGATGGGAAGCTCATGGGTACCCTTTTCGAGATACATATTCAACACCGTATTGATTTCCGTGGTGGGAACATTAGGCAACGTAATTTTTTCTTCGTACGCTGCTTATGCAATAGCAAAGATAAAATTTCCGGGAAGAAAATTCCTGTTCAGCATTATCGTGTATTCCCTTATGTTCAATGCGACAGTTACAAGCATTACGAATTTTATCACAATGTCGCTGCTCGGATGGGTTGATACTTACCTTGCAATAATAGTTCCCGCTTTCTGTACGACCTTCGGATTGTATCTGATGAAGCAGTTTATGGAGACAAACGTAACTGATGCGGTGCTTGAGAGCGCAAGGCTTGAGGGTGCGAATGAAAATTTGATTTTTTGGAAGATTGCGATGCCGATGGTTAAGCCGGCTTGGATTACGCTGCTTATGCTCTCCTTCCAGGGATTATGGAATACCGGAGCGAATATGTATATATACAGTGAGCAGCTTAAGACATTCAACTACGCGATAAGCCAGATTGTTACGGCGGGAGTCGCCCGTGCCGGCGTCGGCTCCGCTTCAATGGTGGTAATGATGATCGTTCCGATTACTGTGTTTATCATAACTCAGAGCAATGTAATCCAGACGATGTCTACTTCCGGTATGAAAGAATAGAGGGGAGTATGATATGAAAAAAACCAAAATTATTAGAATTATACTTCTTACTTTCTGCTTGATTATATTTTTTGCAACCTCCGCAAGTGCGATTATTCCGTATACAACATATACATACGATGTCGGAGGTTGGATGCAGGTCAGTCCCACTGCATATGTCCCGCTTGAGATAATCAATTCACAGACGATTTTAGAGTCCTTTAACAAATCAAGCGATTTGATAAAGCAGAAATACTCATCACAGACCGAGCTTGTGACTAAACCGCTGGACACACCGACCGATGTTTTCGTTGATGATTTAAATCATGTATACATCGCTGATTCGGGGAACAACCGTGTTATCGGTCTTGATGATAAATATAACTTCCGTTTAATGTTGAGTACCTTTACCAACGACCAGGGAGTTCCGGACTCACTTAGCTCTCCGACGGGTGTCTTTGTCACGAAAACCGAGATTTATGTTGCGGATAAGGACAAATCAAGAATAGTAATTTTTGATAAGGTCGGTAATTTTGTAGATATAGTACCTGAGCCCGCAAGTGATGTTATGCCGGAGAATTCGGTTTATAAACCGATTGCTCTTGCGGTTGATAACGCCGGACGTATTTATGTGGTTTCCGCAACGACGAACTACGGTGTTCTTTCACTCAACCGAGACGGTAGCTTTAACGGATTTATCGGTCCTCAGAAGGTTACATATAATGTGTTTCAGTATATGTGGCGTAAGTTCCAGACGGCTGAACAGATTGAGTCGAGCGAGCGATTTGTTGCAACCGAATATAACAACATTACAATAGACGAAGACGGCTTTATCTATATAACAACCAATTCTATTAATGAGAGTAATGTTGATGCAGCTATACGTTCGCGTTCTAAAAAAGGCGACTATGCGCCTGTTAAAAAGCTGAACCCTAATGGAAGCGACGTAATGAACCGTAACGGTTTATGGCCTCCTTCGGGTGAGATCGATTATCTGAATTTCGCTACTGCCGGATTTACTCATGTCGGTCCATCTGATATCTGTGATGTTGCTCTCGGACCTAACGGAACCTGGAGCATCATAGACACGGAACGCAGCAAGGTTTTCTCCTATGACGAGCAGGGCAATCTGTTATATGCATTCTGCGACGAGGGTGACCAGAAGGGAAATATCCAAAAGCTGATCGGAATTGCATATCAAGGTACGAGAATACTGCTGCTTGACGGCAGCGCGAGTTCCATAACTGTTTACAAGAGAACCGAATACGGCGATCTTGTTGATGCAGCAATAAAAAATACCCTTGATAAAAATTATAACGAAGCAGTCAAGTATTATAGAGGCATACTTCAGCGCAACAACAATTACGACAGTGCGTATGTGGGCATTGGTCAGAGCCTATACCGCAACGGCGAGTATGTCAAGGCAATGCAGTATTATATGGACGCTTATGAAACCAAGAATTATTCCGAGGCATATGCAGCATATAGAAAAGCCTGGATAGAGGACAATGTCTGGGTAATTCCTTTGGTAGTCATCGTTCTCATCATAGCGTTGGTACAGTTCTTTAAATGGGCAAACAAATATAATAAACAACAACAGAGGATACAGGGTAAACATTCATTCGTTTCAGAGATTGTTTACGGTTTTCATGTGATTTTCCATCCGTTTGACGGATTCTGGGATATAAAGCATGAGAAGCGAGGTTCAGTCCGCGGAGCAACCTTCTGGCTCTGTATAACAATAATGGTATTTGTATATGAGGGTGTCGGTCAGGGTTATCTGTTCAACCCCGGATATAACAGAGTAAGCATTTTATACCATGCATTCTCAGTCCTGCTTCCACTATTGTTATGGGCCACTGCAAACTGGTGTCTTACAACCCTGTTTGAGGGAGAAGGTTCGTTCAAGGATGTATATATTGCATCGTGTTACTCGTTAATACCGCTTCCGCTTATAGTCCTGCCGCAGGTAATTCTTACGAATTTCGTTACTATGGATGAAGCGCCACTTCTTTTGGCTCTTGTATCAATCGCATATTTCTGGCTTGGATTATTGATTTTCTTCGCAATGATGGTTATTCACGATTATACGCTTGGAAAGAACATACTCACCGTAATCGGATCTGTCGTCGGTGTAGCGATTATAATGTTTGTAACCGTTTTGTTCGCAGGTCTTCTTACAGAGATTTACAAATTCGTATACAACATATTCATTGAGTTAAAGTACCGATACTGGTCTTAAGGAGGAGTGCGTGATATGAAAAATAATTTATTTAAGAAACTTATGGCACTTCTTTTGTGCCTACTGACAATCACTTCAATATTGTCGGTCGCGGTTTTCGCAGAGGAATCCTCTTCCACCGCTTCTTCGGTATCCGGCACCTCGGACTCCTCCGGTGATGAATCTGAGGAGGATATATGGGTAAAGCTTAAACCCGCATATATGGATACAAGTTTCCAGTCGATAGACGACAGAATCAACGGAAACGATGCGCTCGCTTCAATGACGCTTATGCTCGTCAAGGACGGATTTGCACTGTATGCGGACACCTTAACGGGTGAGGTAGTGCTGTTAGAGCTCTCGGATCCTGACGAAAACGGCGAATATGAGATTTCCGACAACGGAATATACAAGTATGACGGATATTTCTCAACAAACCCGTACAATATCGGCAGCAGCCAATCTGTCGGAGGACAGAAGTCCTCCAACGCTATTAAAGAGGAGCTTTATTCACAGGTAATTATCGCTTATACACAGAACGACACGGAGCAGGAATTCTTTTCCTTCCCGGATGCTGCCGTTAATAATCAGATTACCGTTAAGAACATCAGAAGCGGCATAAGAGTGGAATACACCTTAGGTCGTGAGGAAATCGAATACATGGTTCCCAGACTGATAAGAAGGGAAAAGCTGGATGCTCTGGAAGAGCAGATTAAAGCAAACGCACAGTCAGAGCGTGACGCACGTGTTTTTAAGGCATATTATGTTTTATATGACGTAAACGACCCTCTAAAGCCAAAAAAGACGATAGAGGAGTATAAAGCGGCTTTTCCGATTTCTGAGAGATTCGCAGTTTATGTCTGTGACCCGGCGATAACTCCGAAGGAACTTACAAGGGTAGAGAAAATCTTAAAGCTCAACACAGATTATTCCTTTGATCAATTGGATTTAGACCATGCGGAGACTGAATACGAAGCTTCCGACGAAGCGCCGCCGCTGTTCAAGTTGGCAATAGAATATACTATCGATGAGTTGGGACTTTCGGTAAGGTGCAATGCCGGAAACATTAGGTTCGATTCCTCAAGTTATAAGCTGTCTAACGTAACCCTTCTTCCATATGCGGGTGCGGGCAACACTAATAACGACGGTTATATTTTCACTCCCGACGGTTCTGGAACATTGATAGAATTTAAAAACATTCGAAATCAAAGCTTTACAACAATAAGCACTCTATACGGTCAGGACTATGCACTCAATGATGTAAAGGGTGCGAAAAAAGAGGTAATGCACTTACCTGTATTCGGCGAGGTCGAAATCGTAAAGGATCAGTATTCTACGATAGAAACCGTACCTAAGCTTGATGAAGACGGCAACTATCTTCTCGATGAACAAGGCAATGTTATCACCGAAGATAAAAAGGTTATGCACGATCTCAGAATCGGTTATCTCGCCGTTATCGAGGAGGGTGACTCGCTGACAGATATTACTGTTGAAAACGGTGGCTCTACACATATGTTTGCATCGGTTTTCACCTCCTTCAATCCGAGACCTAAGGATTCCTATACTCTTGAGGGCAGCCTTTCTGCTTCCTCGAACGCAATGTGGACGGTTGAGTCAAAGCGTAAATACACCGGGGATTACAAGCTCAGATATTTCATCCTTACCGACGATATCTCATATTCTGGAATGGCAAAGGTATACAGGGATTATCTGATAAAGAAGGGCGATCTTACAGAAATCAACAGCACGGGTGATGAAAAATCGGACGATATTCCGCTTTACATAGAGACGCTTGGCTCACTTGAGGTTATGAGAGATATTCTGGGAATCCCCGTTGTAAGATCCATCGCACTGACGGATTTTGAAAGCACAAAAAAGATGCTTGAGGACTTAAGGGAGAAAGCCGGAATAAGTAATGTAAAAATAAAGATGTCAGGTTGGGCTAACGAGGGCTTGATTCCCTTGGCTCCGACACAGGTAGATATTGAGGATGTCCTCGGCGGAGAGGAAGGCTTTAAATCTCTCTTACAGTATGCCAAGGAAAAAGGTGTGACGCTGTTCCCCGATTTTGATTATGCGTATGTATCAAAGGATAAAGCGGGAGACGGATTTGTCAGCTCCAAAGACCGTTCAAAGACTATAAACGATCAGCCCGCGGATAGAAAAATATACGATCCGACCTGGCAGGGTTATATTACTGCAAGACAAGGTGTAGTATCACCGAACGTAATGTCAAGGATGTATTCGGATATGTATAAGGAGTATTCCGGTTACGATGTGGGCTCTATTTCGGTAGGTACTTTAGGCGAGTCTCTTTCGTCGGACTTCAACGAGGATGATCCGCTTCACAGAGAAGACTCTGTTATTCTAATAACAAGACTTTTTGATCAGATTAAAAAAGACAACGGCAAGGTGATGGTTTCGGGCGGAAACTCTTATGTATTCCAGTATGTAACTGATATCGTGGATTTGCCGCTTGACGACTCACAGTACAGGCACTCCTCCGGCTCCATACCCTTTATGGGAATGGTGCTTCACGGTTATATCGAGTACTCGGGTAAAGCGATTAACCTTGCGGGTGACTATCAGTACACCCTGCTCAAGACTATTGAGAACGGAGCTTCCCCGTATTTTGTAATTGCGATAGACAACACCGCTGAGCTGAAGAATTATTCATCATACTCCCAGTTGTCAGGATATTATTCAGTTAAATACTCAATATGGGCTCAGGATATGGTTCAGACATATAAAGAGCTGAACACAGCACTGAGGGATCTCAAATACAGCAAAATGGTTTACCACGAGTTTCTCGATGAAAAAAACAAAGTAGTTAAGGTAGTCTACGACAATGGAGCATCTTTCTATATCAACTATTTGCTGGAGGACTACGAGGTAAAGGTCGGTAATCAAACGGAGATTATTCCCGCTGAGAGCTTTTTGAAGTTCGACGGAAGCGGAAATAAGGTAATAGGTTAAAGGAGGAGGGGTAAGAAGTTGGATAAAACAATCAATAAAAGCATTAAAACGACAAACAGCAAGCCCATTACTCCAAATGCTAAAAATCCTCGCAAGACGCTTTCTCTGCAAAAACAAAAAGCAAAGATGGGATGGCTTTTCATAGCACCGTTTCTGATAGGTTTCGCCATTATATATCTTCCTATGATTTTCGAATCAATTCGTTTCTCATTCAACAAAATAGAAATACAGGGCGGCGGCGGCTATATATTAAACGGAGTGGGCTGGGAGAATTACAGCAATGCGCTGTTTAAGGACACACAATATGTTCCTACTCTTTTAGGAAGTATTAAGGACCTTTTCTTAAGTATACCGGCAATAATTATATTTTCACTTTTTATTGCGGTTCTTCTCAATCAGAAGATGAAGGGTAGGGCGGTATTCAGAGCGATATTCTTCATACCGGTTATAGTTTCTACCGGAATTATCGAGAGAATCGATCTCATGAACTCGCTTGCTCAAATAATGGGAGAAGCATCCAATGCAGCTGCGGAGGGGATGGAAACTACCACTACCGGTACCGAAATCATTTCGATAATGGACATTGAAAATCTGTTCAGAGGTATGAGAGTCGGTACAGGGCTTGTTGAATATGTCGTAGAAATGGCGAATAACGTATATGACATCATCAACAAGTCGGGTGTTCAGATGCTTATTTTCCTTGCAGGTCTGCAGTCAATTTCACCGGCTATATATGAGTCGTGCTATATTGACGGTGCATCCCCGTGGGAGACTTTCTGGAAAATTACTTTCCCGATGATAAGCCCGATGATACTCGTTAACTCGGTCTATACCATAATAGATTCCTTTACATCCGAATCTAACCAGGTCATGACATATATCCATAATGTCTATAACAAGCCGGGAGGCAATGTTCAAGCAACCGCAATGTCATGGATGTACTTTTTGGTAGTAATCATCATACTGGCCATAATAGGTGGTATAATGTCCGCGTACGTGTTCTATCAGAAACGTGACACATAAGGAGGGATGAAAATGGATAAGACTGTTTCCAACAGAAAAGCGGAAAAAGAACTGCTAAAGCAACGGAAAAGGGAAGAAGCGATCAGACTGATCAGAACACAGGAAAAAACCCCTTTCTGGATGCGGATGAAATACAAGTATCTTACCGCATATTATGCAAAGCAGGCAATATTTAAAATATTCAGGCTTTTATTGCTTATCGGAATATCCTTTGTCATTCTCTTCCCCTACTATTCAAAAATAGCAGGCTCGTTTATGAGTCGGGACGATTTTGTTGATGTGTCGGTTAAGCTGATAGCAAAATATCCTACTTTGGATACATATAAGGCGATAATTAACGATAATAAGTATTTTCTTGCGTTATTTAACACGACCTTGCTTTCGTTACTGTGCGGGGTCTCTCAGATGCTAACCTGCGCTGTCGTCGGTTACGGATTCGCGAAATTTAAGTTCAAGTTCAAAGGCTTGCTCTTTATGCTCGTAATCCTGACGATGATTATCCCGCGTGATACGCTGCAGCTTTCGTTGTTCATGAAAATGAGGTATTTTGACATCTGGGGAATCGTAGGTTTTATTAAAAAGTATATCTTCGGTTCGTCAGAGGCGACTCCTGCGATAGCAAACCTACTCAACTCCTTTTGGCCGCTTGCAATACTTTCGCTTACGGGATTGGCATTCAAGAACGGTTTGTTTATCTACATAATGCGTCAGTATTTCAACGGTGTGCCCGATGAGCTTGAAGAGGCGGCATATGTAGACGGAGCAGGAGTATTAAAGACATTCGTCAGAATCATCCTGCCTATGTCAGTACCGATGTTAGTAACGATATTTATGTTCTCATTCTCTTGGCAGTGGTCGGATTCCTTTTATACCGGATTATTCTTTACGAATAAAACCGACTTTGTGCTTCTGCCTGATATTGTTTCTATTCCGGTATCACTCGATACAAACTATGCGGCAAAGGAAGCATATGAGGCAGCGATCAGAAACACCTGTGGCCTTATGATATTGGCACCTCTGGTAGTTTTATATCTCTTTGGTCAGAGAACGCTCATTGAAGGTGTAGAACGCAGCGGTATTACAGGTTAATCAAAAAAAAATTATCCAGAGCAGCTTCAAAACGGAGCTGCTCTGAATTATTCATGGATTTTTTTCAAATCAAACTGAAAACCTTATCTTTCGGTGTGTTTCTTTAAGTCGTCATAACCGATAGGCGTAAAATTAAAGTGTTAGATTGTACATAATACCATACTTATATATAACAATCACTTACTTCTTGTTATAATCATAATGATATGTATCATGTCCGCATCAAGTGGTCGGTTTTGCAGAATATGTTGTTGCATTTAATCAGAGTTTATTATATAATATTGATATATCATAAGCATAAGTGTGAAAAAGGGGGAATATAAAAGCTTGACAAAAATAATTATGGGTATCCAATTACAGCAAAGGCATGAAACCTCGCTTGAGGTTCAGAATCTGCTAACCGAATATGGTTGCGTTATCAAAACGCGGATAGGTGTACATCAGGCTTCTGACGATTCCTGCAGCGAACGCGGACTTATTATACTTGAACTCGCGGACGGCTCGGAAACAGAGTCTGCCGAGCTTGAGAATGCGCTCTCATCAATAAAAGGCGTTACAGTAAAGAAAATGATATTCTAAATTAACAATAAAGGAGAAATTACTTATGTTGTGGAAATGCTCTGTGTGCGGTTATATTCATCAGGGTGAGGGTGCCGCTGATAAATGCCCAAAGTGCGGTGCACCGAAAGAAAAATTTGTTGAGATTCCGGCTGAGGATGCGAAGAAAATATATACCTCAGACCGTACAAACGACATTCATATGGAAATCTGCAAGCTCGCAATGAAAATCGCAGCTCTTGCCGAGGAGGGAATAGAGCTCAACCTTGACCCGCCCTGCGTTTCGCTTTTTAAACAGGCAAAGGATGAGGCTTGGGTTATTAAGCAGAGGAGCAAAGCGGAAATAGCCGGTCATGTCGGAAAAGCAAAGTGGTAATACTTAGTTTTTAGCAACAAAAAAATGAAGAACGGCATAAACTCTTGATCAGATGGGTTTATGCCGTGTTTTTTGCTTTTTTATCGTTTTTTATAGCAAGCTGAATAAATAACAATTAAAGATATGAAAATAATAAAAATCGTAAACGCTTAAGTGCTTAATTACAGGTCATTCAGATAATCAAAAGCTCATAAGCAGTTACGGGTTAGACCGGTTTTACCATTTGACTTTAATATTTTTATCCTTCATTTCACCAAGATATTCGTCAAAGGTTATTTGCTTGTCGTAATGATAACCTGTGGTTACGTCTATAATCCTGTTTGCAATCGTTTGGATAAACTGGTGGTCGTGAGTTGTAAACAGAACCGTCTCGGAATATTTTATCAGTCCCTCGTTGAGCGCAGCGATGGATTCAAGGTCGAGATGGTTAGTCGGTTCGTCAAAAATCAAAACGTTTGCTCCCGAAAGCATTGTCTTGCAAAGCATACACCTGACACGTTCACCGCCAGATAATACGCAAACCTTTTTCATCGCCTCATCCCCCGAGAACAGCAGCTTACCAAGCCAGCCTCTTACATCAGATTCATAGGTAAGGTCAGAATATCTCCTTACCCAATCGACGAGGTTTTCGTCGCTGCCGTCAAAGAACTCTGAGTTATCGCTCGGCATATACGCCTGTGAAGTGGTAACGCCCCATTTAAAAGTGCCCTTGTCCGGTTCAAGTTCTCCCGTAAGGATTTTAAAAAGCGTGGTCTTGGCGACAGCATCCGCACCGACGAAGGCAACCTTTTCACGTGGACGGATTATAAAGCTGACATTATCAAGCACCTTTCTACCGGCTATCGTCTTTGAGATACCATCAACAAAAAGCATATCGTTGCCCGCCTCGCGGTTGGGCTTGAAGAATATATACGGAAACTTTCTTGAAGATACAGGCTCATCGGTAAGCTCCATGTTGTCAAGTAGCTTTTTTCTGCTTGTTGCCTGTTTTGATTTGGAAGCATTTGCGCTGAAACGGGCGATAAACTCCTGTAATTCCTTAACCTTGATTTCGGTCTTCTTGTTCTGCTCCCGCATTTGTCTCTGCCTGAGCTGAGTATAATCGAACCAAAAATCGTAGTTACCGGCAACCATCGTGATTTTTCCAAAATCCACATCCACAATATGAGTGCATACTTCGTTTAAAAAATGCCTGTCATGCGATACTACAATAACAGTACTGTTTTCAAGGTTCACCAGAAAATCCTCAAGCCAGCTGATAGTCTCGACATCGAGATGGTTCGTAGGCTCGTCCATTAGCAGTATGTCCGGGTTTCCGAATAGTGCCTGAGCGAGCAGGACTTTTACTTTTTGATCACCCGAAAGCTCTTTCATAAGAAGATTATGATACTCGTTTGTTATTCCAAGCCCGTTAAGCAATATTGCAGCGTCGCTTTCAGCGTTCCAGCCGTCCATCTTCATAAACTGTTCTTCTAAGTCGCAGAGCCTTAATCCTTCTTCCTCGGTCATGTCATCTTTGTTGTAATACTGCTCTTTTTCTTCTTTTATTCGGCATAATACCTGGTTCCCCATTATTACAGTCTGAAGAACCTCAAATTCATCGAACTCAAAATGGTTCTGCTTTAATATTGAAATCCTTTCGCCGGGTGTTTTTACAATTGTACCCCTTGACGGCTCGATTTCACCTGAAAGTATTTTTAAAAAAGTCGATTTTCCGGCACCATTTGCACCGATAATTCCATAACAGTTACCTGCTGTAAAACTTACCGTCGCGTGATTGAATAACGATGTGCCTCCGTATTGAAGCTCTACATCCACTGTACCTATCATTTAAACTGATTACCTTTCGATTGTTTTATGGCATTATACAATATAACAGAGTTATGCTCGGATTACAACATACAATAAGGAGAAATTATGTAAGATATTTTACCGAGCGTATCTTATCCCCCTGTATAAAAAGACAACAGAATCTATTATATACCCGAATACAATTATGTAAACTAAACCTTTTGTAACTCCGTTCCATATTTCTGCAGTATTAATGTTTTGTATAGAAACACCAATACCCGCCGCTTCCAATTCGCTTAAAAAGCTTTGATTCCAGATTGTATTATTTTTTAAAATCAATACGCTCAGTATAAGAGAGATAATGTTTGTTATGATTGCGACTGCACAAACAGTGATATTCCATCTACCTGTGAAAAGCTTTATGCCCTCCTTCATAAGCAGCATAATAAATATTACTACAACCCATGGGATAACACGTCTTATGCCCTCCGGGGAAAATAGCGGGATTATAGAAATAAGCTTGCTCTCAGAAAAGTTGTAAATACCTATCAGATGATTTTCAAAGATGAAGAAAATTGAAAACAAAGCCGAGAACACGATGCCGAGGATAGGATCGACGGGTTTTATAATCGCTTCTTTCTTTGGGATTTCGGGTAAATCGGATACTGACCAGTTCTTTTTCGCATCCAAGGCTTTAATATTCAAAAAACGTTCGTTAAGAGCAAAAATGACAGTTACCCAAGTAAAGCCCTGAAATGCGCCCGAACAAATCGCACCGACAACATCGCCAAAAGCGCTACCGAATGTTTCCGGTGTATTCGCAAGTATTTCAAGAAAAGCTACAACAACGCTGCCAAAGATAACGCAGGGGAGTACTATTTTCAAGATTGTAAGGTATGTGTCATAATACTCGGGACCGATAAGGTAGTTCTTTTTATCGTTGTATTTTGCTGCGAGCTCCGCCGGGTTTCCAAGCTCCTTGAGCACGTTTTCATAGTCGGCACTCGAAGGTATGTTTTCGCCGCATGACGCATATAGCATATCCTCGATAAGAGTCCGTATTTCCTTTTCTATGTCCGCTCTTTGTTTTTGGGGAATCCTTTTTATGACCGCATAAATATATCTGTCGATCAGTTCCATTCCTTTTTTCTCCTTTAGCTTATCATTTTATTCATACTTGAAACCATACTGTGCCATTCCGCACAGAGCCGCGAATAAACCGCTTTGCCGGTATCACTCAGGAAGTAATACCGCCTCGGTCTTGAATCTGTTAACTCCCAGATACTGCTTAAAAGATTCTGCTTTTCAAGTCTGCGAAGCAGGGGATACAACGTTCCGGCATCGATAGGTATTCCTTTTTCCTCAAGCTCCTGTACTAAGGAGTAGCCGTATTTGGGTTCATCAAGCCTACTCAACACACATAGAATGAGCGTTCCACGGCGAAGTTCCGAAATGTAACTGCGTACTATTTCTTCAATATCGTTCAAACCAAACATCCTTTCCGATATCATTTCCTTTTTCATTATACTGTGTATCACACACTATTGTCTATACTTTAATATGTAAAGTTTTACAATATTTGTGTTCATAAAACCGAAATAATCAATCTCGCCGTATTTGCAAATAAGAAACAGAAAATAAAACCGATTAATGTCGGGACGATGACAGATACCGCTGTCCATTTTATACTGCCGGTCTCTTTTTTTATCGTCATGCACGTGGTTGAACAGGGCCAGTGCATAAGTGAGAAAAGTATAACGCTTACAGCCGTAATCCATGTCCACCCATTGGCGCACAACAGCTCTTTCAAATCGTAAATACTCTCAAACTCTACCAGTGTTCCCGATGACATATATGACATTATTATGATTGGTATTACGATTTCATTTGCGGGCAGACCGAGAATAAATGCAAACAGGATAACTCCGTCGAGCCCGCAAAGGCGTGCGAAAGGATCTAAAAATCCCGAGCAGTATGACAGCAGACTGGCATCAGCCACAGTAACATTCGCCATAATCCAAATAATTATGCCCGCCGGAGCAGCAGCGACTACTGCTCTGCCTAAAACAAAAAGGGTTCTGTCGAAAACAGAGCGTAAAATTACCTTTCCGAACTGTGGTCTGCGGTAGGGAGGCAGCTCAAGCGTAAAAGAGGAGGGGATGCCTTTTAGAATAGTAGCCGAAAGGAGTCTTGATACTGCGAATGTTATTGCCACACCTAATATGATTACGCCTGCAAGCAGTACAGCGGAAAGGATTGATTTGTGTCCCGCATCCGAGCCGATAAAAAACATGGAAATTATTACGATAAGAGTAGGAAACCGACCGTTGCAGGGAACGAAATTGTTTGTTATTATCGCGATAAGCCTTTCGCGCGGTGAATCGATAATACGGCATCCGATAACACCGGCGGCGTTGCAACCGAATGACATGCACAAAGAATGTCATAACTTGCAATAATTAATTTCTAAAAAAACTACTTATCTTTTTGCCAATTATTATTTTACACTAAGTTTGACAAATAACAGACATTAAAGCAACGACGGCTAGAAAACGAGGTAGATCAATAACTCCAGAGCTCCGAAATAGGCTATTTATCTCTCTGTAGGGGCTAAAGCTTTAGAAACCCATTGATATTCAATGATTCATTCGATGCAAAAGGGGTGTAAAAAGCAATGGAGGAGGTGAAAGAGGAGAAAATCAGATGGAAGTCGGTGGAAGGAGCTACTGGGCATTAAATCCTCGAAAAATGGTACAAAACATTGTAAAATCACCCGATATCAACTACAATTCATACAATATCAATAATTTACTTGCTATTGTGATAAAAAAGCAAGTAAAAAGAACTTTCATATTAGAAAAACTGCTATCAAACAATGGCATTTTTTTCCTTGTAATTAAGACAAAGTTATAAAGTTGATACATTCGTGAAAATGAAACAAAGTAGAAGTTCAACTTAGTGTAAAATAATAATTGGCAAAAAGAAAGGGAAATGGCAAAAACCACTTCCCTTGCATACAAAAAATCAGTAAAATAGGATTGCTAAAACCATTGACTGAAAGGTGTATGCAGGATGAGTATAGCGAAAAAAGTGATAGACTTCAATAGTTTTGAGCAAAATATTTTTAGAGCATGCTGTGCGGCAGGATGTGAATCGATAAGGGCACAGCTTGAAGAGTGGGACAGAGAGCTGTCCGCCTCGCGTGACCGTAGCGTTTACCGTCACAAGGGTCAGCGGAAGACGGTGCTGAAAACCATTATGGGCGAGGTAGAATACGAACGCGCCGTGTATGAGCAAAAGAATGAGGATGGCACAAAGTCTTTCGTTTACCTTTTAGACCAAGCCATCGGCAAAAGCGGTAGCGGCTTCATGAGTGGCTTGTTGTCGGCGCAGATTGCCGAGGCTGCCTGTGCGGGAACATACCGCCATACGGCTCAGTCGGTAAGCCAAATGACCGGTCAAACCATCAGTCACACAGCGGCATGGAATGTAGTTCAGGAGCTTGGCGGTCGTATTGACGCACAAGAGCAGGCTTTGGCTGCGCTTGCCGACCACAGCGAGGGAAACGGCGAACTGGAAATCAAGGTGCTGTTTGAAGAACAGGATGGGATATGGCTTCATTTGCAGGGGAAATCCCGAAAAGAGTACGGCAAATCAAAAGAGATGAAGGTCGCCATCGCTTATGACGGTGCTGAGAAAATTGGAGAAAACCGCTACAGGCTAACCAACAAAGTCGCAGCTGCTAATTTTTAAAGCATAAACAAATTCATTCGTCGTAAAGAGGGCAAGATTGCCGAAACCTACCGCGTTGATGAGATCGAAAACCGCATTCTGAACGGTGACGGTGCAAGCTGGATTAAGCAAAGTGTAGTCGATGAAACAGTGGTTTTTCAGCTCGACACCTTTCACCGAAACAAGGCTATTCTTGAAAATGTCAGCAATCCTGACATGAGAAAAGAGATTTTTCGCCTGCTCTACTCCAAAAACATTGACGATTTACTTGTATATATTGAGGCTCTTTCAAACAGCGTGGAGGACGAAAAAGAGCGTGAAAAGCTGATAACCTTGCATACATATTTCACAACCAACAAAGATGGGCTAATCGATTTCCTTCGCGAATGAATGCATAGCAAACGTTGTTTGCATTAGGCTTTTTTTAAGAATTCGTTCTCCTTTTTGGCTTCTTCAAGTTGTTTTCGGAGCTTTCGGTTCTCTGTCATCAAATCATAGTCTTCTTTGGTTTCTTGGTTTATTTGGCATTCCCTGCGGTAAAGCTTTATCCAATTCGATATGCTGCCGTGGCATATTCCGTATTCATCGGCAAGGCTTCTGATGGTTCGTCCCTCCTCAAGATGTAGCCGGACGATTCTTTGTTTGAATTCTTTTTCGTATTGTTGCATTTTTTCTTTCCTCTTCCTTTTATAGTTATTATACTATATTAGGTCAAGGTGTTACAACTTTATTATACCACAACATACCACGGCAAATGCTCACCCTTGTAAGAGGTGTAGCGCAACGAAGTATTGCAAGAGCCTCGATGAAGCGGCTGAATACATACGCGAGTTTTATTTACCTTTATTTTGTCATGATTAAATCGTCATGTGTATATAATACACTGACCACTCGAACTATGCTCTCATATGTCTATTCGAAAGGTAGCGATTTATATGGCAAAGCAAAGAAGCGAAATTGATGATAGCAAAATTAAGATAACACATACCTTACCAGACGGAACGGTTAGAGATAAAATAGATGGATACATAATATCATATAATGACAACACCGAAATCGCTTATCGACTTTTAGCCAAGTGGACAAACGAAAAATTAAGTAAGAAGAAGCTCAAACAAAGCCAGTTACAAATTTAGATGTTTCATTTACTGAAATTCAATTGTGCTTCCTTACACATACATGGTATAATAAAAATATTCTTCTGGATTTTTCATAAAAAAGTGTTGTGGGCTGAAATTCTGTTGTTTATTAGGGTGAAAGGCCTTTTGTAGCACAGAAAAGAGTGCGGTATGGAAGATAAGCAAATTGTGGATTTGTTCTGGGCACGCTCGGAATCTGCTATCCTGGAAACAGAAAAGAAGTATGGTCGCTACTGCCACTACATCGCTTATCAGATTCTGAACCGGGATACGGAAGCCGAGGAAGTGGTCAATGATACCTGGCTCAAGACATGGAACACCATTCCCAACAACCGTCCTACAGGCCTAAAAGGCTATGTGGGCATGATTTGCCGTCAGCTCCTTCAATACATACAAGCGAAACCAGCAGCAACGGGGTACACAGCTGCAGATGGCTCTGGATGAACTGGGGAAATGTATCTCTGGTGGTGATGAGATTGCAGTCATAACGGATAATGCGGATTTGGTGGATGCACTGAACAAATTCCTGTGGTCATTGCCCCGAAAGACACGAAATATCTTTGTACGCCGATATTGGTACTGTAGTTCCATCGCAGAAATGCTCTATGCCGGTAATCCCAACAGTGTATCAAGTAAAATATCCTCTGGACTTTCTGTAGAGCCCCCTCCCTCATCAACCAATACAGTTACTGTTAGGGTTGTAGAAATTTTGCCCGACAGTTATACGAGCTTTGGCAGCTATTCGGCATTCACCTTCCGTCTGGTGTTGATGGAAACCATCACAGATTTGGGAGATGTGGAAATGCCCCGGAGATTTTATCTTCACATCCGTGAGGAGTATTACACCGATTTTTCCCAATATGAATATATTCTCATCAATCAGTTACAGCAATGGTCCTATGAAGGAACAGTGGTGCATAATGCCACAACCGGAAAAGCAAAGGCCTTTGAGCTCCCTGTGTTCTCGCCTTTCTATTACTCCTGCTACTATGTTTACGCTTTTAACGACGGAGTGTTGGACACATCTATGTGGCAATCGACGGAGCATTGGGAAAAAGGCTTTGCACAGCTTGAAAGCAATAAAAATGATGACGGGACATGGAAAGATATTCTCATTTAGCATAATACCACTTTGGCTGAAGCAGAGGCTATTTTTGCAGATTCTTTGGTTTCCGCTTACGACTATTTCAATTATCAAAGCGTTTCCTTTATCTCCAATCCGGATGCTTTGACAGCACTGGATTATGTAAAACCCTTTGACAATGGTATCTTTGCCTACCATTTTGACCCCTATCTGGGACTTGACAGCTTGCATGCTCGATATATTCGATATCTGGATGGTTTTCCAACCAATGAAACTGTAAACATCAGCAACAATGGTGCAAACTATTCGCTTGCCCGCTTTGAGACAAAAGATTGGCAGAACCTACCCCAACTTGGCAAGGCGTTGGCTGCCGTTAGTGCCAAATATGATACAGGCAATATCAAGCCGCCACACCTAAAAGAGCGTGATGACCTTGAGCTCCTTGGCTATGCGATTACCGGCGAGTATATCAAGTGTGAAAGCGGTGTATACGGTTTGATTACGGTGCGCTGGAATTACCAGCCGGTCGACGATAACTTTTGGCGCTATATAGATGAATGCTACTATCTCATCGCACCCGATGAAGACAGTTGTCGTCTTTTCTCCAATTCAGAGCTGCTGAAACTGTTCGGCAACTATGCACCAGAAATCTATGACGGAAACTATGACAAGCTGGGAAGAACAGAAAGAGAACCTGTTGTTCTCTATTAATTGACATAGAGCCTATTTTACAGTTAAAAGAAGTAGGTTGCATATGCGACCTACTTTTTGTAATACATTCAGCTTAGTCTACGGTTGCATAGCTCCGAATAAAACGAGCCATGCCAAAACTGATTTGGCTACGAGACTTAAAACAATGTAAGTCCGTTCTCCATAAAGATAATCTTTCCATCTGCCGACTTTCTTATATTGGGCAATCATGTTGAATGGAAAAGCGTTGAATGACAAGAAATATGCTGCAAGAATTGCCCAGGCAAACCAGGGAGCATCAGCTATTGAACCCGACCCGAAGATATATAGCACGATTACTACCCAGGGAGCCAGTCCGGCAATGCTGCCCCAAATAAATGGACCCCAATTAACTTTTCCTTTTTCGAAACCGGAGTTTAACTGTTCCATTACTAAACCAAAGAGGTTCATTGATGCATTGACTGCGAAGATTAATATCAACGAGGCTATATCCACAACACCGAATAAAACCGCAGTCAATACGATCATAATTGACGAACTGATTGCGTATTCAAACCAGCGAAACTTGTTTATACCTTTCTTTAAGTCTTCAACATAAATATTGAAAAATTTGTTTGGCACGGAAATGATATAATGTGCCAATGCAGAAAAGAATAAGAAACAAGCTACTAAAATACCGAAAGGTAACGTGAAAAGCTCGCGACTCATCAAAACCAATCCTTGTTCCGGTACATACGTTAAATAGTTTTGAACGATTGTCGGTTGGAAAGCCTCCAGCTTGTCAATTACAAAATAGGCCATGAAAACCATAAAAATTGCCTGGACAAGATGAAACGTTCCCATGATGAGGTTGAAGCGCCGTAGTTTTTTAAACACAGTATCCATAAAAATCCTCCACTTTATATTATTTAAGTAAAAACAAAAATAAAAGACCCGGAGTTTTAGGTATGTCTATGTCTATGGGGTAAAAGAGGATGTAACGCTTTGCTTTTTTACCTTTTCAATTATGTATATATTGGATTTTGGCGTCCCTGTATATTGGTTGAGTGTCGCTTTTTTTAGCTCTATAATACATAAATATTGTATATCAACTAAAAAATTTTGTCAAGGATTTTTACCGAAGTCTTATGCTTTTTGTGAAATATTTGATGACGGATGATACTTTTGGGTGAAGATAAATTCTCATTGCTTTCCATGTAAAAATTAATTTGTTCTATTTATCCATAATGGTGGGGATTTAAGTATATTCGTTTATGCGAGGTTCCTGATTGATTTGACAAATATAAAAGTGCCTGGCGAATAGTACCTATTTTTTATCAGTCCCATCTTTTGTCTGTAATCTCTTTATATTCTCGGTTATGCGTTTGATATTCTTTATGGTTTTTTCATTTAAAAAATGCTCGATCTTCTCCACCTGTTCAAGCTCGTTTTCTGAGTTATTTAACAGACACAGAAAATCATGCAGCACCTCATGCCTGTAAAGGAGATATGCCCCTGTTTTACTGCCTTCCTCTGTCAGCTTTATATACCCGTATTTTTCAAAGGTAACGTAACCTAAGTGCTTCAGGTTGTTTACCATTTTTGAAGCGGAGGATGGTCTGACGTGCAACTTATCGGCAAGATTATTTACTCTGAGCACTTCCCTGGTCTTCAGCTCTCTGCAAATCATCTCCAAATAGTCCTCCATAGCAGCAGTGAGTACTGTGTTGTCAATCATCTGATAACCCTTTAGCGTATAGAATCCGGTATTATCATTCATTTCATAACCGTTCCTTTCCTCTGCGGTGAAAACCGTCGAAAAATCAAACCTTGTTGTATCACACGGTAACTGATTTACATATTCTATCATAAAGATAAAGAGTTCATACGGAAACAAAGTTTCCTTAGTGAAAAAAACTATTTGTTTATTAATATTTATGGGAGTTAACTTTTATGAGTGATATAAAAACATTAAATGATTTAAAGGAAGGGCAAAGTGCCAAGGTAAAAGAACTGAAATCCTTCGGGAGTATAAGAAGAAGACTTCAGGATATAGGGCTTGTTGAGGGAACGGAGGTAAAATGCCTGCAAAAAAGCCCGTCCGGCGACCCTGTTGCTTATCTGATAAGAGGCGCTGTCATCGCGATAAGAGCAGAGGATTCCTCGAATATTTTGGTAATTTGACATAGCACGGAGGTAATTTTGGGTAATATGAAGAAGTCAATCGGTGCATCTGCGGCTGATACCGGGTTGTTAATTATTAAAGCCGAACCATCGGATAATGTTATCGCGCTTGCGGGGAATCCGAATGTAGGAAAAAGCACGCTATTCAACAATCTGACCGGAATGAAACAGCATACAGGTAACTGGCCGGGTAAAACCGTTGTAAATGCACAGGGAAGCCGAAGCTTTCACGGAGAAAACTATATTTTCGTTGATTTGCCGGGTACATATTCCCTTATGGCAAACTCAAAAGAGGAGGAGGCAGCAAGGGATTTTATATGTTTCGGTAATTCGGATGCGGTCATAGTTGTATGCGATGCTACCTGTCTTGAGCGGAATTTGAATCTCGTTCTGCAAACAATAGAAATAACAAGCAACGTTATCGTATGCGTAAATATGATGGATGAAGCAAGAAAAAAGAACATTTATATAAATCTTGATAAATTATCCGAAAAGTTATGCGTTCCTGTAATCGGCACTGTGGGGAGAAAAAAGAGTAGTATATCGGTTTTAATGCAGAAAGTCGATAATATTAAAAACACGGTAAAAAAAACAACTCAGGTTATAAAATATAGCGAGCCTGTCGAAAAAGCGATTGAAATGTTAGAACCTGCCATCAGGGCAAAAGCGACTGGGATAAACCCACGCTGGCTTTGCTTGAAGCTGTTAGAGCATAATGATGAGCTTTTAGGGGCAATTAAAAGCCATACAGGCATTGACTTTGATAACGACTCCGATATGAAAGAAAAGCAAAAGCAGGTAAACGAATATCTGCTTTTGCATGGTATTGACAGAAGCCGTCTGAACGATATAATCGTGTCCAAAATCAACGAAACCTCTGAAAGTATATGTTCTGATACTGTACGGTATGATAAATCCTCATACAGAAAATACGACAGTAAAGCCGATAAGATTCTTACGAGCAAGCTGACAGGGTTCCCGATTATGTTCGCTCTGCTGGTCTTAATATTTTGGTTGACGATAATAGGTGCAAATTATCCCTCAAAGCTGATTTCAGATGTTCTTTTTGGATTGGAAAACCTACTGACTGAGCTGTTTATTCGCATAAACGCCCCAAATTGGTTGTGTGGTGTGCTTGTACAAGGTTCATACCGCGTGCTTGCATGGGTTGTTTCCGTAATGCTTCCGCCCATGGCAATATTTTTCCCGCTTTTTACATTAATGGAGGATTCGGGGTATCTCCCCCGAATCGCTTTTAATCTCGATAAATACTTTAAAAAATGTCATGCCTGCGGTAAGCAAGCACTTACTATGTGAATAGTATGTCCAAACTTGTATAATCAAATTCGCCAGTGAATATTGATAGATTCATCATTAACCACTATCGACTTTATAACGCTGTTGACGAACATGCGCCTTTCTTCAATAGCACCTCCGCGCAACACATCATCAAACTCACTCAGCAAAGCTACGAATTTTCGTTTTCTTGCGCCTATATCCGCAACAGGTGTGCGCAGATTTTCCACCAGAGTGTCTTTTTCCTGTTTTAACGCATTGACTCTATTTGTTATGTCTTCAATGGGTATAGAGCCGACTTGATACAAGTCAATTAGTTTAGAGATTTGGATATCAATATCTTTTATCCGCTTATTCAGCGATTTTACATCAACAAAAGACTGGTCTTTGTCATCGGTGAACATACTGTCAATATGGCATGGATCTTGGCTGAGCTTCTCAATTTCGCCAATAATAAGATCATCCAGTTTATCAATAGCCCAGTTCTTGTTTTTACAGTTTGGATCTTTAACATACTTTGCATCCGACTTGGAACGCGAATAGCATTTGTAATATCCGTGATTTCCAGAATACCTCGCACCGCACTTGTCACATACAATTAGGCTTGAGAGCAAATAGCTTGCTCTAAACGGAGTTTTTTGTGCTATAGTTTTTCGAGCTTCACGCTTTGTGGAAGTCAATAGCTCTTGTGTCCTATTAAACACACTCGCACTCACGATAGGTGTATGTACCCCATCATAAGCGACTTTTTTAAATTTAACTTTTCCTATATAAACGTTGTTCCGCAACACGTTAATAATAAGAGTGTGGCTTGTCCACCCGCCGTATTTGATATTCATATATCTTTGAATAGAGTTTATACTATAACCTGATAAAAACCTATCAAATACTTCTCTAACTTGCAATGCTTTATATTCGTCAACGACTAATTGACCATTAATGTAGTTATACCCTGTTGGCGGGTTTGCTCCGCCATGATAATATCCAGCTTTGCTGCGTCCGATACGCCCCATTGTGAAGCGTTCTGTTATTTGATCTTTTTCGAGCTGTGCGAATACTGATAGTATGCCGATCATAGCCCGTCCGAATGGCGAAGAAGTATCAAAGTTTTCATTCATGGATACAAATTCTACGCCATTATTTAAAAATTCATCTTCTATAAGCATTAATGTATCTTTTTGTGAACGGGAAAGACGGTCTAGCTTATATACTATAATTACATCAAGTTTGCGTTCGTGTATATCTTCGAGCATTTGCTTAAGACCAGGGCGGTATATATTGCCACCAGAATAACCGCCATCGGTGTATATCTTATAGATATTCCAATCTTTAGCTGCACAATACGCCTTAAGCCTTTCGGTCTGCTCCTCAATGCTATAGTTTTCAAGTTGATTTTCTGTAGATACGCGTATATAACAGGCAGCCTTTGTAAACTTCTTTGTCATTTTTGCACCTCTCTATATGTTATATTATACCATATATATGTATTAAGTGAAAATTATATTTTCCTATTGTCTGACAGCAGATTACCACATCATTTCAGGGTCATGTTCCACGTGTTCCGTAAAATACTTATGTTTTTCTGCACTCTGCCTTAATTCATGAATACCCGAGGATATATACCAGCAATCGCAGTTTTTTACATGCCAAAAGAGTAGCCAGCATCAGCAGAATCATAAACAGCAAAATATATTTTTCAACTTCATAATAATTCACTTTCTGTATTTATGAAAAGATTTACCAGATGCCGTAGATCACGACGGCATCTGGTGTTTTTATCACTTATATGAGATTGTCATACCTTTGATTATTGAATAATTTAATCGACGAAGCAATCAAAAAACACTTATTCATATCGGTAATAGTGGTTGATGATCTCATCATCAAAGGTATATATAATATCCGCGTTAGGTAGCTCTATTTCTTCTATGCTCATATCTGAAACAAAACTTTCGTAGAATTTACGCACTCTTTCCAATTCTGCGACAAATACCTCTTTTGGAATATTGAAGTACTCTATATATTGCACTAATAACATCCTTTCAGGGTCTCGTTCCACATGATCCACAAAATATTGATGTTCTTCCCAAGTCTGCCCTAATTCAAACATACCCGAGGAGATATACCAACAATCACGGTATGGTTTGCCATTTGGGTATATATCCTCATCATAAGGATATAGCTTAATAGAGCCGGGAATATATATCGGCAACCCGGTTTCAGGGTCTGTGGGAATTGAAGTGCCTGATTGTGTATTTTCGGACATTTCATCACTTGATGATTCCAATATAGAGGAAGATTCCAACAAAGAGGGATTTGCACTTTGGCTTTCCTCTACTGGTGGAATTCTTTTACATGCCGACAGCGGAACCAGCGTCAACAGAGTCAGAAACAGCAATACTATATTTTTCATAAAGCAGCCCACTTTCCAATTATTTTTGTTCTTATTACTTTTCGTGTTTAAATTACGAATGGTCAATTATGTATTATTCAGAGCCTTTCGCAACTTATGTGCCGAACCGTTGTCATAAGAACCCAACTCATTGTCATTATCAGAAACACACGCGTCCCCTACAAATAGAACAAATAGAGAAACCGTCAGGAATACTATTAACGCCAGTAATTTTCTTACTTATAACGTCATCTCGTTCTCTTTTGTTAATATTATTTATTTTTTAATTTGATATTATATTACTATATATTTTTATTGTCAACTTTTTAGTTTTATTTAACATAGAATACTATACTATCGTTGATTGTAAAAATTATCGTAGAAGCCAAAAACTTTAATACACAAAAATAAAAAGTCCTCGAAAACATATAGTTTTCAAGGACTTTTTTGGCAAGAATCTATGTGTTATTAAATCATAGCTTATCCGATCAATTTAGATATCTGTTTTAAACATTTGTATTATTATATCTATTATTCATTTCTTCCATGTCAAAGTCTAAAAAGTAAGGCTTAACTAGATCATAATAATGTCTGAACCTTTCTTTTGTTAAGAGTACAATATCGCAACCTTTAGCATCATAAATTGAAAAAATACATTCATTATCGAATGAAACGAAACTTATATCTTGCCCTTTACCATTTATCTGTGCAAGTATATATTTTTTATAATTAAACGCTTTTTTATCCGCATAACAAATAATTCTATGCCTTTTTATTAGGTTATAAGTATCATCTTCTGGTGCATCATAGGTTTCTAAATTTTTAACGACTTTGTGTCGATATTTCTTAAAACACTCTTTAAGAAGTGTAAGCTGTTGTTTTTCTTCTAAAATATTTGGAATTATTGTAGAATTTGCATCTCCATCACACAAATAGTCATAATCCCAATAATTGAAGAAAATAGCATCAGCACCATTGGGGAACAATATATTATAAATTTCAAAGGCACGCTTTTCAGCGTTTTCCATATACTCCTTTTCGTTATCGCCTATACCTAGTTCGCAACGCAAAGCAAATTCATTATTATAAAAATATGGGTGTAAGTAACTAAAATTTGTATCGCATATAATTTTTTCTACAATCATAATATATACACCACCTTCCAAAGATAATATATCATACAGCATTTGGTTTGTAAAGGAGTTGCTTTTGCTCCAAGAGTTTCGCTCTAATTTGTCAATATTGTTTATTTTTTAATTTGCTATTATATTACCATATATTTTTTTATTGTCAACTTTTTAGTTTTATTTAACATAGAATACTATACTATCGTTGAACGTAAAAATTATCGTAGTAACCGAAAATCAATAAAACACAAAAATAAAAAGTCCTCGATAACATAGTGTTTTCAAGGACTTTTTTGTTGCGAGTGTTCATAACGGATTCAAAGTTCAAACATCACGCCTAAAGCAAAACTAAAATTATTACCAAATTCCTAAATTCGATTTTGGGGTTGAGAAAATTGCGGGTGTTTTCCCATCAAATAGCGCTTTTGCGTTTGCAGCGAAATCGCCACAATTCAAATCTCTACTTCTTATAATTGTTTTTGGACATTTTAAACCGACTTCGTACATCCATACACCATTATATTTTGCTTTTTTTAAAGCGTCTAAGATATCGTTCCAATTTATCTTTCCCTCGCCCGGCAGCCAATGCCGCTCGTTTATAAAGTCATAATCCGAAACATGAAGGGTGACAATTTTATCACCTACATTTTTGATAAATTCAACATTAGATTCGCCAAGCAAATGGTTTGTATCAAAGCAAACCCTCAGTTTATCATGAACAGAAATTAAAGCATTGATTTCTGAAGAAGAGTTGCCAAGACAAGATCGCGGTAAATTCTCTACACAGATAATGCTATTATGTTGTGCTGCAATTTCAACCAATTTATTTAGGCTGTCTTTTGCACACTTAATCTTTTCTTCCCGTATAATCTCATCATTAGGCTCACCGCTCGGATGTATAATAAATTTGTTTATACCGATATCACTTGCTTTATTAATTAAATCTGTAAAATATCCAATGGTTTTTGCTCTAAGTTCTATATCTAATGAGGATGGTTCAATCTCTTCAAAAGGTGCAAAAGGGAGGTGGTAAGACCAAAGCTCAACATTATGTTTTCTTGAAAATTTAGCCAATGATTTGTAATCTAAATTTTTGTATTCAGATGGGTCGGGAGAAATTTCTATGGAACTTAATCCACTTTTTGAATAATTATAAAACAGTTCTTCATTCAACACTTTACCGCAAGATGATAAACCTATTTTATACATTTTAATTCCCCTTTTTGCTATATATTCAAAATGTATCATCTTTAATTTATATTTTCAAGGCTAAAGTATGGAAAGCATTTTGTTTGGATATCCCAAACATACTTGTTAGGAAAGTCCGAAAACCTTGCTAAAATAAAAAGAATGTTCATAACGGCTCAAGTACGTTATGAACATTAGGCATGTGATTTAACACCTAAAAAGATTTCTGTCGAAAATGCTCATGTTGCAACGGTTTCTGAATATTTTCATCTCGAATATCACGACTTTTCAGTAAAAAAATATACGCCGACTTTGTCTGGATAGAACCAAAAAAAATCACTATTTGCTGGTAATGAAATTAGTTTTCTTGCTCAAGAGGATTTCTCGAGGTACAATGATTACAAAAAACCGTATATATCTGTCCAACAGTTTCAAAGCTATCCTTAACGTGCTCATGAACGACAAGTATAAAAGAAATTTGTTGCAATTTTATTATAACAACTGATTTATGAAGAGATAAGATAATAATCAATTCTTCTGAAAACAGTCCATATTCTATTTTGTTGACAAGGCTATAAAAAAACCATATAATTAATTCAAATAAACAATCCTTAATATATATGAAATAAGAATCAATAGGATGGATATCGCTTAAGGAGGAAATCTTTTGAGCCTTAGAAGTGATGCACATAAAATAATCAATGCAGCCCTGCAAGCAGCAATGCCGGATGCCGCTGTAAAGAAAGCACTTAAAACATTTGAAGCTCCGATGGGAAAACTGTTGTTGATAGCCGTGGGCAAGGCATCTTGGCAAATGGCAAAAACAGCATCGGAAATTCTGGGTGACAGGATAAATTATGGTATCGTTATCACCAAGTATGGCCATAACAAGGGAGATCTGTGCCCGATTGAAGTATATGAAGCCGGACATCCCATTCCGGACGAGAACTCCTTTCGTGCAACAGAACGGGTAATCCGGGCGGTGAAGGATCTGGACGAAAAGGACACGGTGATTTTCCTTTTATCCGGCGGCGGTTCTGCGCTCTTTGAAAAGCCTCTTGTAGACGGTAAAACCTTAGAAAAAATTACAAAAGAATTATTAGCTTGCGGCGCCGACATTGTTGAGATAAATACAGTCCGCAAGCGCCTCTCTGCCGTCAAAGGCGGTCGCTTTGCACAAATCTGCGCACCGGCAAAAGTCTTCTCCGTGGTTCTGTCAGATATTATCAGCGACCCGCTGGACATGATCGCTTCCGGTCCGGCCTATCCTGACACCTCCACCGGCGAGCAAGCGTTTGCCATTGCACATAAGTATCATCTTACACTGACACCCGAGATAAAAACGCTGCTGGCATCGGAAACACCCAAGGTACTGGATAATGTTGAAACGCATATTACAGGCAGCGTACGACAACTGTGCAGTTCTGCAAAAGAAACCTGCCTTGCGCTGGGCTATGAAACCATCGTGCTGACAGCAAATTTGTGCTGTACTGCACGGGATGCCGGGAGTTTTCTTGCATCCATCGCACAGTATCATTCGGATACAAAGCATTCTCTGGCCTTTATTGCCGGCGGTGAGACTGTTGTGCATCTGACCGGTAAGGGCAAGGGAGGACGCAACCAAGAAATTGCGCTGTCTGCGGCTAAGGGGATCGCCGGCCTTCCCGCAACAGCCGTGTTTTCCTTTGGTTCGGACGGCACGGACGGGCCGACAGATGCAGCAGGAGGCTACTGCGATGGCCAGACCTGCGCACTTCTTGCACAAGAGGGGATTATGATTGATGATGTACTTGCGAACAATGATGCATATCCTGCGCTGGAAAAATGCAACGGTCTGATCGTGACAGGCCCGACAGGAACCAACGTAAACGACCTGACGGTGCTGCTGATCAAACGTTAGTCTTGTGTAATGTTAAATGAATACAAATCTGAAGGCACAATAAAAAGGAGATTAAAATGAAAATTCAATTCCTTATGGAAAAGATATGCTTACAATTCAAGCTGATCGTAATAAAAACAACAGATTAAAATAAAAAAACCACTCCAGGCTAGGAGTGATCTCTTTAACGGTATTAGCAATCTCAAAAATAATCATAATGCCGGAAGGAGTAATTGTCAATGATAACTGATAACGAAATAATAAGTTATTTAAATAATAAAAAAACGGAGTAATATATTTTTCAAAATCTTCCGGAGTTATACAAATAAATTGAGATGCTTTTTATTTAATTCCAAATTGAATTTGCAATAAAAGTACCAACTAAACCGATTAAAATAGCCATGATTATGCCCCAAAATACATTTGATCTAAGTTTTACCCATTTCTCATTTCTTACTAATTCTTCTCCCCATAAAAAAGAAACTGGCGGGAACAAATTAAGTAAAAAATGTTTATCAAACCAACGAATGCAAAAAAGAAATCCAATGCAACCAATTATAATGATAAGCAACATTTGCAAAGGAACTTCAAGAGATACTTTTTCACCTACCAAATACTTACAGAAGGAAGTAAGCATAGAAGGAATTGCAATGATTCCATATAAGGAAAATTTACCCAACAACCAATATCTAGCTGTAGCTTTGCTAAAAAATTTTTCTATTTTGCTTAATAATAGTGTTTCCTTATCAACAGAATCTAAAGTATAGGTACAATTAACTGTTCGGTAATAATTTAAAAATTCAGAATCACTAATTTTTATATTAAAAAATATACAGTGTTTATAACCATTATAACCGAAGATAGTTAATTCTTTTATTCTTTGCTTTTCGTAGTTATCATAAGATAATAACTCCTCAATTGATGTGAATTGTATCTCTGAACCTTTGAAACTTGTAGCAGAATATTCGGCTCTTTCACAGAATTCAAGTATTAATTTATTTAATTCTTGCATTCTATCTTCATCCAAAATCAATGCTTTACTATAATGCCATTTACCTGATATTTTCAAATATGTCACCACTTTTTAATTATTTTTCTACTTAGTAAGTCCCTAGTTGAATTCCTTTGTTTTGAAACGGAAAATCCAACTCATTTATTGATTATACTCTTAATTTTGTATTATGAATTTTTATTCACTTTTGTTTTCTTCTCTACATTTGATAATATCATTTCTTGACCTATAATCTGATGGAAATAAAGATTGACTTTCGAGAACAGGTAAACAAATTTCGAGATTACAAACATCATCAACTTTACAATCAACAAATGATGTAATATCCACACCATTTAATTCAATATTTTGTGGTGGATCAAAATACAAAACAAATCCAACTGGATATGTTGTTATTTCGGATAATATTATTGTTTGACATTCGCTGAAGTCCAATGTATGCTTGAGTAGAGCCAACATTGGTAATCTGCGTTGATTACCACCACCAAATAAGTACATTTCTAACTTATACTTGTTTTTATTAAAAATATTGGATGTTTTATCTAAAACAAATTTACTTAACTCAACAAATCTTTCATCTTCACATGTTCTATAATTTGTTGAGCAGAACATTGAAATTACTTGTTTAAAAACAAGTAATGGTTTAACTTGTTTTATCTCGAAATGAAGATGATCATTTGTATTAGGTGCAAGTTTCCATAAAACATCATGCAGAGTTACTACAAACTTTATGTACTCTTCGCCATACCAAGTACCAGTGAGATTATTACAACTCTTACAAAGGCAATATTCGCCCATACCTTTTTGTTGATTGTTATATTTTAATCCATCTGTCTCCCAAGGCGGTTTATCACTAACAATGAGTTTCATCATTTCCTCACCAGTTATGATTTTTGCACCAAACCAATTAAATGCTTTTCTCGGTGGAATATGTTCAAAAGTCAATTCTGTTTCTTTTCTACATAAAGCGCACTTTGAAAAATGTTTATTTTCCATACTCCTCCTTATGCATAAAAAATTAAAACATAGTTTGTCATAATATATTATATTTTGCTATTAAATAGTATTTTATCATATGTATAATAAATTTTCAATAACTTTCAATATAATAAATAAACTAATTATAAATAGTTTGTTTTGTATGTAAAATAGTTTGACAATGACCAAATAATGACCAAAGTGGAGGTTTTACCAAAATACACAAAAAGAGAAGTCCTCGAAAATCTAGTGTTTTCAAGGACTTTTTTGGTTGCGGAGGCAGGATTTGAACCTACGACCTCCGGGTTATGAGCCCGACGAGCTACCAACTGCTCTACTCCGCGATATGGTGCCGGAGACCGGGGTCGAACCGGCACGGGATTTAAATCTCACGGGATTTTAAGTCCCGGGCGTCTGCCAATTCCGCCACTCCGGCGTTAACCGCTTGACTATAATAACATACCAAATACCGTTTGTCAAGTAAAAAGAAGGACATTTAATAAGAATTTTTTGCGTGGTAATTTTCAATGGCATCATAGCGGCATCATAGCATTTTCTAAATGCCGGCAAACAAGAAAATAAATTCGATGTATAAAAATGCCGGCAATGACAAAGAAAAATAAAAGCCGTTTCTTACCAAACAGCTTTTATTTTTTGAAAGGGGTATATGATAGAGACAAAAAAGGAAAAAGACTTAAGTAATGATAAAAAATAAAAAACGCCACATGTAAAACTAATTACAAGCGGCAGCTGGCTGTCATGTCCGAAAAACACGGATATTAGACCCTTTAGCTTTGCGTCATAAACTTTCGTTTACTTTGCTATTAACATTTGTACATTTATTATATGCTAATAATAACATATAAATTTTTATTTGTCAATACAAAATTCAAAAAAATACAAAAAATATTTATAAATATTAAATCGCCATATCAAAAAAGATATTTTCGACGCAAACAGATGCTAAAGTATCGGGTGAAAGCGTGCCGTCGAGCCATGACAGTATCCGGGATACGGGTAGAATCACGGGCATTCTTTCATGAATAAAGCTGATGTTCTCATCCGCCTGCTTTGTGAGTATGACAAAGCTCTCTTTGCCGGGTTTTGCATCCATAAGCCCCGCCATAAAAATACCGGACTTTCCGCTGCCGAACTTATATTTTTCCGTATGAGTATGCGGTACTTTTTTCCATTCAAAATAGTGACTGGCAGGAATTATGCACCTGTTTTTCAAAAAAGGCTTGAAGAAACGGCTTGAAGAGATAGTTTCGCTGCGGGCGTTGATGATAAGTCCGCTGCCGTCCCATTTTTCAAACCCGAACTTATATCGTAATATACCATCACATGTGATAACAGGAGCGTTTTCAGAGGGATAAATCTCCTTACCGTAAAGACCGGCATATGCAGCGAGCATACCATCAGATATATCCGATGACAGGCGCATTGACAAAGCGTTGAGTATTCCCCTTATCTCTATTACCTCATCCTCTGTGTTTGCCGTGTATCTTCCGCACATTTTACCGCTCTCCTTTTTTGTATTCATTCACTAAAAGGTTCTCTATTTCAGGTACTTCCTCGTTCAAAGCAGCACACTCCTCAAGTTTTATCTTTCCAAGCCGTCCTCTGAGCGAGCGTACAAGTGTCATAATATCGGGATTTATTTCACATGTGTCCGGGAAAAGGCATTGCTGTTCTGTTTCTCTGCCGGAGAGCTTTTCGGTGACTACACCGATGCTGCGAACAGGCTTTGACCAATCATAGCTCTCCCTGAACAACCTGAATGTAATATCAAATAGTACCTCAGAGGAGGACACTGCCGATGAAAGGCTGGTACGGCGGCTGAAGGAGCTGAAATCATTGCTTTTAATGTTTATACCCACACAGCTTGCTAAAAAGCCGTGTTTATCAAGACGTTTTGCAACACCGCAGCAGATGATATATAACAGGGCAGCGATGTCGTCGTTATTGTCAATATCCCTCGGGGTTGTAATTGTGTTACCGATGCTTTTAATCTCGTTGTCGTCTGTTATTGTGGGGCAAAAGCCGCTGTCAATTCCGTTTGCAAACTCCCAGAGCATATAACCGCGTTTTCCAAGTGCGCGTGTAAGAATACCGGGTTCGCAAGTCGCAATATCGCCGATAGATATAATTCCCATTCTATACAGCTTGCTCCTCGTAACCGAGCCGACAAATAACAGCTCGAACGCCGGACGGCTCCAAACCAGGGATTTGTAATTATCCCTTGATATAACGGTTGTTGCATCAGGTTTTTTAATATCAGAACCGAGCTTTGAAAAAATAAAATTATCGCTTACTCCTACAGAAATGGTAAGACCGAGCTCTTTTTGCGTGCTGTGTCTGATCTCGTCCGCTATTCTTGCTCCGCCGTCAATACCCACCGACGGGTCAAGCTCCACCCATGCCTCATCAAGACCGTAAGGTGTGATGTTGGTGCTGTATCGAGCATAAATGCTTCTTGACAGGCGGGTATATTTTATATATCTGTTGTAGTTGGCTGTGACCGTGAGCAACCCGGGGCATTTCGCTTTTGCGGTGTAAACGGATTCACCTGTAGCGATTCCATATCGCCTTGCATGATAATTCCTCGCAAGCACGATCCCGTGCCTGCTTTCCGGATCCCCGCATACCGCAGCGGGCACGGTTTTAAGTTTTGAGTTATACAAGCTCTCGACCGATGCGAAATAATTGTTCATATCGCAGTGGAGAACAACTCTCTCTCTTTGTAAGCGGGAATCCAAATAAACCATCTCCAAACAAATGTTCTTTTTGTACTGCTGACAGTATATCAGAACATTTGTTCCGTGTCAATAGTTTTTTGTTTTTATTTTATTATTATTTGACATATTATTATAGTTATGTTAATCTTTAATTATTAGGATGGAGTTGTTTGTATGATTATCAGAGATTTTGGCAGTATTGGCAGCGACAAAACCAGTATTTATCTTCTTGAGAATAAGTATTTAAGAGCGGAGATATTAAATTATGGCGGAATAATACGCAGTCTTACCTTCGGCGGCTTAAATATCGTGTGTGGTTTTAACGATTTAGATGGTTATATTACCGACAAAGATTATCATGGATCCATTGTGGGAAGATATGCAAACAGAATAGCCGGGGGCAGATTTACATATAAAGGAATCGAATATATTCTTAACAAAAACGAGAAGGGTAAAACGCATCTTCACGGCGGAACAATAGGGTTCAATAAAAAAGTATGGAGCGTGCAACATGCTGATGAACAGAGGATTGTTCTGACACTTTCCAGCCCCGCCGGAGAGGAGGGTTATCCCGGCAATCTTGATGTCAGGGTATCCTACACTATCGCCGACAGTAATCTAATTATCGACTACTCTGCGCGGTCTGATGCCGACACTCCGCTCAACCTTACTAATCATGCCTATTTTAATCTTTGCGGATATTACGGCGGAGATATACTTTCTCATGTATTGAAAATCAATGCGGAATACTACTCGGAGGTTGATGAATATCTTATCCCCGTAAAAAAAGCGTCTGTTGAAAACACAGTATTTGATTTCAGAGAACCGAAAAAAATAGGTCAGGACTTTTTTAAGCCGAACAGACAGACTGCTTTATGCTGTGGTTATGACCATAATTTTTATATTTCCGGAGGATGCCAAAGGATATTCGGCAACAAAAAGCTCAATGAGGCGGCCGTGTTGTCGGCAGGTAATCGTAAAATGACGGTATTTACCGATATGCCCTGCATACAGCTCTATACGGCAAACTTCATGACGGGAGAGCGCCCCTTTATGAATTCGGTTCAGCAGCAGAAGCATCATGCTCTTTGTCTGGAAACACAGTATGCACCTGACAGTCCTAATCATGGCGAAGCAATTCTGAAAGCAGGGGAGTGTTACGATAAAACCACTGTGCTGTCTTTTGAGTAGCGATTAACATCAGTATATCATTTTACCTAAAAATGTCAATACATGAGGTGTTTTATGGAAAAGCAGAAATATACTTTTTTTTCTACCAATGAAATTAAGCCGCGTGGATGGCTTAAAAAGCAGTTGGAGATTCAGGCAGACGGATTATGCGGGAATCTTGATCTCGCATGGCCTGATGTCGGCGACAGTAAATGGATCGGAGGCAGCAGAGACGGTTGGGAGCGAGTTCCCTACTGGCTGGACGGTTTTATTCCGATGGCATACCTTTTAGAGCGTAAGGATCTTATCAGACGCGCACAAAGGTATGTCGATGCGATAATCGACGCTCAGGAACCCGACGGATGGATATGCCCCTGTCCCCAGGATAAGCGCGAGCGATATGATGTATGGGCTTATATGCTGATATGCAAGGTCCTTGCTGAATATTCCGATTGCAGCGGCGACGTTCGCATAATAACGGTACTGGAAAAAGCCTTTTCCTGCCTGTATAAGCATATCAGAGTGCATCCGATTTTTGATTGGGCAAAGTTCCGTTGGTTTGAATGCTTGATTCCAATATACTGGCTGTACGACAGAACACATAACACCGAGCTGATTTCGCTTGCAAGGGAGTTGAAAAACCAGGGCTTTGATTATCCGGAATTCTTTAATCACTTTACGTCTACCGAGCCGAAAAATGAATGGCGGTTTGACACCCATGTCGTAAACCTCGCAATGTGCTTGAAATCGGAGTCAATGTATTCGCTTATATCAGATGGCGACCCGGACGCTTTTGCAAAAAAAGCGCTGTCTGTTCTTATGAAATACCACAGTATGGCGGCATACCACTTTACCGGTGATGAATGTCTTGCCGGAGACAGTCCTATCCGCGGCAGCGAGCTTTGCGGTGTTGTCGAGGCTATGTATTCATATAGATGGCTTCTTGCGAATTCGGGTAATCCGGAATGGGGCGATATGCTCGAAAGAGCTGCTTTCAATGCCCTTCCCGCAGCTGTTTACAAGGATATGTGGTCCCATCAATACGACCAGATGACAAATCAGCCGGAATGCATTATGCCGGAGGGTAAAGTTGTGTTCGGCACGAATAACGGCGAGTCGAATCTGTTCGGGCTCGAACCAAATTACGGTTGTTGTACCGCCAATTTCGGACAAGGGTTCCCAAAGCTCGCACTAAGCGCTTTTATGATGAGCGAAAAAGGGTTTTCAGCAACACTGCTCCTGCCATCAGAGCTGACATTCACCCGCGATGGTGCGAATGTGCGCTGCGAATGTATAACCGATTATCCCTTTTTTGGGAAGATAAGATATAGAATAACAACCGACAAGCCGGTTGTTCTTGATTTTGCGATACGCATTCCTGCGTTTGCGGAAAAAGCGTCTGTAAATCAAGAGAATGCGGAAACGGGTGCTTTTTATCATATCAATAAAGAATGGAACGGCACGGAGGAGGTATGCATCTCACTTGACTTCGCTGCGGAGTTGACATTGCGTCCTTCGGGTATGTACTGCCTTTCACGCGGACCGCTGTTATATGCGCTGCCAGTAAAAGCGCGCAGGGTGATGCACGAATATGAAAAGAACGGTGTAAAACGCCGCTTTCCTTATGCTGATTACGAGCTGTTCCCCGAATCTAAATGGAATTATGGCTTCGTATCCGACAAATTTACTGTAATCGAGTCGGAGGTGGGGGAGGTACCCTTTTCCAATGAAAACCCTCCTGTTTCAATATCTGCAGAGGTTTCGGAAATCGCCTGGCATTTTTCGGATGGGGTATGCGCCGAAAGACCTTTATCCACAAAAGCGTTATCAGAACCTGTTACGTTGAATTTCATACCGTATGGCTGCACCGATCTTCGAATGACCGAACTGCCGCTTTTATGTTAACATAATAATATTTGACATTGGATTTTCAGGGTGTTATTATTATGATATAAAGATATTTACGGGGGATAAAAATGAAAGTAAGGATGAAATCGAAAGTAGTAATTTATGTGTTGATTTTGGTACTTGTGATGCCCATGCTGACTTTTTCAGCGAACTGCGTTACCGAAACGAGCATTTCCTCTCTTATTTCTTCTAACAACGAATGCACTGTTTCCGGTGGTTATTTACTCGGTGTTGAAAGCGGTATAACCACTACTGAGTTTCTTACATACTTCGAAAGCAGCAACATAACCGTTTCGAATAAGAGCGAATATGTCGGTACAGGCAGCGTCATACGGCTAATGAACGGCAGCACGGTTATCGAGGAGCTGAGAGTCGTTGTTGACGGCGACACAAACGGTGACGGCGAAATCAATGCAATAGACTATCTGCGAATAAAGCGTGCTTTTCTCGGCTCTTACACGCTCAGCGGGGAATTCCTGCTTTCCGGATGTGTTTCCGGCGGTGCTGATTTATCCGCAAAGGATTATCTAATCGTAAAAAGACACTTTTTAGGAACATACGATTTATATGGCAGGGGAAATCTTGATTATAACGGCACAAAAATTGCTTATGTTCCGATAGATGATCGTCCCGTAAATGTCGACAGGGTAAAATATCTTGCGGAATCGGCGGGATTCGAGCTGTTAATGCCCGATGCAGACCTGTATTCGACCAAGCTTGACGGCACGGGCACAAATCTTAACGGAACAAAATACGGCGACCGCGACGGTCTTAAGGACTGGCTTGAAACTGTTGACGGTGATTGCGATTACTTTGTAATCTCGCTTGACCAGATGATGTCCGGCGGACTTGTTAATTCCCGGGTACAGAATAATACTGATTTGAGCGAAGAATATGAGATTATCGATTATCTTATCGAGCTGAATAATAATAACAAAGTATATTTCTTCGATACCGTAATGCGCCTTGCCTCAACGCTTAATTATAACGGTTACGTTGGTGATGAATACACAATCCTCCGCAACTACGGTAGAGTGGCAAGAAAGACGCTTAACGGCGCGGATCTTACCATTGAAAAGATTATTGCGGGCTACAAGTACGATATAAACGGAGGGGTAATCCCCTGCTCTTTGCCGACGGAGGAGTTGGACGCTTACCTTGCCGCAAGAGCAAGAAAACTTAAGATTATCGATTACTTCCTTACAACGGGCGGAGATGACCTGAATTATTTCTATATCGGCGTTGATGATTCAAGCCCTACCACCACGATTCAAACAAACGAAATAAACTATATTAAGAGAAAAATCAAAGATAACGGAATCCTTTTTGCAGGCTGCGACGAACTCGGAATGATGTGTATTGCAAGGCATGCTACCGAGATTTACAGACAGCACATTCCGGTTGCCGTCAAATATTTTGGCGGTGGCGAAAATATGGCGGCGGACTCGTTCGATATAGATACTCTAAAGAACAATGTTGAGGATCATCTCACCTCGATAAGAGCAGTGATAACCACGCCTGATAAGGCTTCCATGGAGGTACTTGTGCTTACAAAACCAAAAAGTCTGTCGTTAAGCACATACAGCAATCAACTCCTTGACAGACTTGAGCTGAACATCAAGAATAAAATCCCCACGGTGGTTATTGACGCCTCGACACAGCTCGGTACGCTGCAAGGGTTAATGAAAAGCAGAGAAATTCCGCTTTCAACGCTTATCGGATACAGCAGCTGGAATACTGTCGGAAACGCTATCGGAATAGCGGTGTCACAGGGCATGACAAGAATGGCTTATTTAGAGGGAAGTAAAAACATTTCGTCTGAATCGACTATCGGTTTTATGAAGAGCATGACCTTTGCTTATATAAAGGACATCAACTATAAGATAGGCAACCTGAGTAAAACCGAACTGCTGACGCTGATCAACGGCAGTCAGGCTATTATTTCTCTGCATAATTATAAGACCGCTTCGGCAGGTATAGTTACAATATCCGCTTACCGCTACCCATGGAAGCGCAGTTTTGAGGCGACTTTTGATATCTGGGTGAAATAAAACCTCAATACTGCACAAAAATATTTATACATTTTAGGTTATTTTTATTGCATATTGTTTCATTTTATCCTTGACAAGATGGGTATTATGTGTATAATAATACTATTGAATGAAATCGGAGGGATAAAAATGAGCAACAGTAAAATAAAAAAGGTCGTACTCGCATATTCCGGCGGACTTGATACTTCCATAATCATTTCCTGGCTTAAGGAGAACTATCACGGCTGCGAGGTGATTGCGGTATCGGGTGATGTCGGTCAGGGTACGGAGCTCGACGGGCTTGAGGAAAAGGCAATAAAAACCGGAGCGTCTAAACTGTATATAGAGGATTTGAAAAAGGAATTTGTTGAGGATTATATATTCCCGACGCTAAAAGCAGGCGCTGTATATGAGGGCGATTACCTGCTCGGCACCTCATTTGCAAGACCCGTCATAGCAAAACGGATTGTCGAGATTGCAAAAGCCGAGGGTGCGGATGCGATTTGTCACGGATGCACGGGCAAGGGTAACGACCAGGTTCGTTTTGAGCTTACCATAAAGGCATTTGCTCCCGATATGCATATAATTGCACCTTGGAGAATATGGGACATAAAATCACGCGATGAGGAGATTGATTATGCGATTTCGCATAATATTCCGCTGAAAATCAACAGAGAGACAAATTATTCAAAGGACAAGAACCTATGGCACCTTTCACACGAGGGAATGGATCTTGAGGATCCCGCAAACGAGCCGCAGTATAACAAGCCCGGATTTCTGGAGATGTGCGTTTCGCCGGAAGCGGCTCCCGATAAAGCGACATACGTTAAGATTTCGTTTGAAAAGGGCATACCCGTTGCTATTGATGATGTAAGATACGGCTCGGTTGAAATTGTCGAAAAGCTGAATAAATTAGGTGGTGAGAACGGGGTCGGGCTTGCGGATCTTGTAGAGAACCGTTTGGTCGGAATGAAATCGAGAGGCGTGTATGAGACTCCCGGCGGAGCCATTTTATACCGCGCACATAAGGTGCTTGAAACAATAACGCTTGACCGCGACACACAGCATTATAAGGAGCTGGTTGCTGTTAGGTTCGCCGAGCTTGTTTATTTCGGACAGTGGTTCACGCCTTTACGCGAATCATTATCGGCATTTGTTGACAAAACACAGGAGACGGTTACGGGTGATGTAACGCTTAAGCTCTACAAGGGCAATATCATAAATGCCGGAGTAAGCTCCCCTTATTCGCTGTACAGCGAGGAGATTGCCACCTTTGAAAAGGACGAGGTTTACAACCAGAACGATTCTGAAGGTTTCATCAATCTTTTCGGCCTGCCTTTGAAGGTCAGGGCAAATATGATCAATAAAAATTCATCTATAAACAAGATATAGCGCCGCAAATAGGTTTTTTATGCAATATGTTGCTTTAATCACTCTAAAACAGTAAAAATCTATAAAAATGGTACATTGTCATTATTATTGATTTATGTTAGAATAAAGGTATAATTTTCGTTGGAGAGTGAAGTGAAATGCATATCTTCTGCTGCCTGTCCCATTTCATTTTCGGTGCAATGCGCTCATACAATCAGAACGCATCCACATTCACCAACGGAATAAGTGTGCTTAACTGCGACATTAAAGATATACTCTGATATCAGACTGAGCTTTTCGGCTCAGTCTTTAATTTATTTAATTTTATATGAGAGGAATGACAAATCAATGAAAAAAGTTGCTATAATCATGGGCTCGGAAAGTGATTTGCCGGTTGTTTCCGCAGCTGTTTCTCAGCTTGAGAAGTTAGGAATAGAATATGTGTCTCATATTTTCTCTGCTCACAGGACTCCTTATGAAACAGCGGAATTCTCTCGAAACGCACGAGCTGAAAATTTTGGAGTAATCATAGCTTGTGCCGGAAAAGCTGCTCATCTTGCAGGTGCAATAGCCTCGCAGACCACACTACCTGTTATCGGTGTTCCGATAAAATCAAGTACACTTGACGGTTTGGACGCTCTGTTATCCACCGTTCAAATGCCCACAGGGATTCCTGTAGCCACTGTTGCGATTGACGGAGCAGCGAATGCAGCGATACTTGCGGCACAGATTCTCGCAGTTGAGGACGAAAGAATAGCGGTAAAGTTAAACGATATGCGTGTCGAGATGTCTAAAGCTGTTTTAAAAAAGGATGCAGAACTCGGCGGTAAAATTCAAAAACACTCATAAAAACAGAAAATATATCGTAAGGAGGATAACAGTTTGAAAAAAATAGAGCAACTATACGAGGGCAAGGCAAAAAGAGTATATTCGTCAGATGTGGACGGAGTATATATCGTTTCCTACAAGGATGATGCGACAGCGTTCAACGGACTGAAGAAAGGTACGATTTCGGGTAAGGGAGTTATCAATAACCGCGTAACAAACCATCTCATGAAAATGCTTGAAAAAAAGGGTATCCCCACTCATTTCGTTCAGGAACTAAACGAGCGCGAAACCGCAGTCAAAAAGGTCACTATAATACCTCTTGAGGTGATAGTCAGAAACATCGCAGCAGGTTCGCTATCAAAAAGACTTGGGCTGGCTGAGGGAACAAAGCTCGGCAGCACCGTCTTGGAATATTGTTATAAGAATGATGACCTCGGCGACCCGATGGTCAATCAATACCATATTGCGGCGATAGATCTTGCCACTGCTCAGGAGCTTGAGATTATTTCGGATTACTCCTTTAGGATAAACGAAATACTCTCAGAATACTTAAAGGACCTTAAAATAGAATTGGTTGATTTTAAACTCGAATTTGGCAGAACGGATGACGGAGAGATAATACTTGCGGATGAGATATCACCCGACACCTGCCGTTTCTGGGACAGCGAGACCGGGGAAAAGCTCGATAAAGACAGATTCCGCCGAGATCTCGGTGGCGTTGAGGATGCTTATTTGGAGATACTTAAAAGACTCCTTGGAGAATAATAAAAAACTGTTGTTAAATTAAAAAATATGAGGTATTCTATGTTTGATGAAATAAAGGAAGAATGCGGTGTTTTCGGGATGTTCTCGGCAGAGAATATCGATATTGCCCAATACGCTTATTACGCCCTTTTTGCTCTGCAGCACAGAGGACAGGAGAGTGCGGGAATTGTTGTAAACGATGATGGCATTATGACTGTTCAAAAAAACACCGGACTTGTCAACGAGGTTTTTACTCCTGAGGTACTGGCTTCTCTTGGAAAAGGTAATATGTCTATAGGTCATGTCAGATACGGGACATCGGGCTCACGTCCACGATTGAACGCTCAGCCCCTTGTGGTGAATCACATAAAGGGCAGCATGGCTCTCGCTCATAACGGAAACCTTGTCAACGATGCGGAGCTGCGTGAAAAACTGGAGCTTGAGGGTTCTATATTTCATACTACCAGTGACACAGAGGTTATAAGCTATTGTATCGTCAAGGAACGGCTTAACTCAGGTTCGATAGAGGAAGCGGTTGTTCGCTCCATGGAGAAAATCAAAGGTGCGTATTCGCTGCTTATTATGTCGCCGACTAAGTTGATTGCCGTTAGAGACCCGAACGGCTTCCGTCCCTTGTGTATCGGGGAGCTCGACGGAAAATATGTATTTGTTTCCGAAAGCTGTGCACTCGATGCGATAGGTGCGACATTTTTGAGGGATGTCGAGCCCGGCGAGGTCGTTGTAGTGGACCGGAGCGGCCTGCGTAGTATAAAAACCTGCTGCAACAAGGTTCCCCGTTCGCTGTGCGTTTTTGAGTACATTTACTTTGCACGTCCCGATTCAGTTATCGACGGTGCCTCGGTGCATAACGCACGTCTTCGTGCGGGAGCGTTTCTCGCACTTGAGAATCCGGTTCAGGCGGATGTAGTCATAGGTGTTCCGGATTCGGGTATAGATGCAGCTATCGGCTATTCAAGGCAGTCAGGAATCCCTTACGGTATAGGTATGATAAAAAGCAAATATATTGGAAGAACGTTCATTCAACCTAACCAATCACAGCGTGAGAACAGCGTCAGATTGAAATTGAATCCCAACGCCAGTGTCGTAAAGGACAAGCGTGTGATTATGATAGACGACTCAATAGTGAGAGGGACGACCAGCGCGAGGCTTGTAAAGCTGATAAGGGAAGCCGGAGCTAAGGAAGTTCATCTGCGCATATCTGCTCCGCCCTTTCTGTATCCTTGTTATTTCGGAACAGATATAAATTCACAGGAACACCTGATAGCATATAAGCATTCCGTGGAAGAAATTGCGGATATGATCGGAGTCGATTCACTCAAATTTTTGAGTATAGAGAGCGTAAAAAAGCTTGCTGAAAACGGTGACAATGGCTTTTGTACGGCTTGCTTCTCCGGTATGTATCCGGTTGAAATTCCAAAAAACGATTACAAGAGCATATATGAGCGTAAATTGAGCGAAAAACAAAAAAATGATTGAGTTGTCGGGGAGGATTATACGATGAAAA
>ENA-UOOM01000523-UOOM01000523.1-fermentation-metagenome-genome-assembly--contig:-NODE-523-length-43365-cov-5.382937_pt1 | contig 43365 bp, 53 predicted proteins | sample MGYA00245781_ERZ724031 | MGnify/ENA primary metagenome ERZ724031 (study PRJEB28704, sample SAMN03018317) | fermentation metagenome | biome: anthropogenic terrestrial biome; feature: soil; material... | reverse complement strand
TCTATTATTTACCCTCCGAACCACAATACGTCATCAGAATTATACTCTCAACGTGGGTTGAGATTAGTCAACTGCTGCACGATTTTATGATTTTACAAACTCACCGTTGAGTGTGTAGTTTTTTGATTTTTGCTACACTCACAAGGGTTCAGTGGGCTGGGGATATAAAAACGATAAAAAGTACACTTTTACTCTAAGTATGCTTTATTTTCCTGCATATCTAAAACTATGATAGTAGGATTTTCATCAACATATTTATACATCTTGATTTTTACCGGATATGTCTCAAATAGGATTTCATCCGGCAAATTCGTGTACTTTTCAAAATATGCAGGAAATTTCTCCTTATATTTATCAGCAAAGCCTTTGTTTTTACTTTCCATAGGGTGCCCACATTTTCGTGCAATTGCTTCTATTTGAATGTTTGCAACAGCAAAAGCAACATTAGGATTTTGCTCAATCTGTTGTGCTTTTTCACTGCTTCCACCAGTTTGAAAATAAATAATCAAATCTTCATTAACATGACTCATAGTTCTTGCGGTCACCTTATTATTGGCTGATGTTGAAAGTGTAATGCTTTTTTCCCGTTCTAATATTTTAACTACTTCATCTTTCAGTTGGTTAAATTCAAGCACCATTATTTGCACCCCCAGCGTATCTCCTTCTCTTTTATAAACAATCAAATCCTCTAAGAAATAGCATATTTACAATTACAAGGTTTGCCTTCCACCAGTTTTCCGAAATTGCAAATTCTTTTTCATACATTTCCCATTTCCAGGTAATATCCCATACACCACTTTTATTTTTTGTTCCAATAATATGAGCAATTTCATAATCCACCAAATCTCTATTTTCTTCATGAAAAGGGCTTCGAGGACTATTAAAAAATTGGGAGGGCTTACACACATAGCTTGTTTTCCATTGTTCTGTATCTCTTGTAAGTAGTTTGCTAACTTGATCCTGCAGTTTTGTTTTCAGCATTGTGATATCAAACAAATCCCTTTTATTCGCCCTATCACAGTATTCCATTAAACGGATAAAGCATAAGCTTTCATGCATATCATTTAATAGCTCTCCCGATAAATACTTATCTACAGCAGTTTTTGCAATCATCTCTGCTTTTTTATAAATGGATAAGCTACTATCAGCATAAAATAGAATGAATCCTGCCAAACATGCAGTTGGATTATATCCCCATTCCTCAATAACATTTTCTCCATAGCTCCACCATGGTGCATGAGGAAAATCATTATTAGATGGTATTTCTGCAAGCCAATAACCCTCTGAAAAGTCCTTACAAGTATCTAAATATCTTAATATTCCTTGGATAATGGGGTGTGTTTTTTCAATACCGCCAATCTCTAAAATTACTTCTGTAGCACACCATGTTTGAATCGGAGATGAATTGGGATTCCAAGAATCAGCTTCAAGTGCATGCCCAAAGCCCCCATCATCATTTTGATATGCTAACAATGCTTTTAGAACCGCTTCTTTGCTTCCATTCTCAAAATGATATTGCCATCTTGCCAGGTCTATGGGTCTTGCATTTCTATACATCCACTTACGGACAGCCTCAATCTCCGTTTTACTAATCTTCATATGTACGCCTCCGTTTTATAACCACTTAATAAAAGCAGTTTTATCTTTACTGTTAAATCCACAATTCTCATAGAACCTCAAAGTTGACTCCTTCTTTGAACCGGTCAGCAACATGATTTTGTAACACCCGGATACCTCAGCAATTCTTGAAGCCTCCTGCATAAGCATTCTTGCATAACCTTTATTTCTATAATCTGTATGAGTAACGACATTTTCTATAATGGCATATGATTTTGCTCCCCGGGTCAAATTGGGTATAACTATAAGTGTAACACTTGAAATAAGTTTCCCATCAATTTCACCAACAAGGATGTGATAGTTTTTATCATCAATTATGTTCTGCCAAAGAGTGCTCAGTTCATTGCTGAATTGTAGCTTTTCTGTTTCATGCAGATACAAGTATAACTCCTGCAGGCAATCAAAGTCAGTAATTTTAATCTCCCTTATTTCCAAAAAATCACCACCCTTAACTACTTATCTTCATACTCATCCATGTTATTTCATCTTCTAAATCCGGTTGTTTCTCATCGACTTCAAATCCTACAAAACTATAGAATTCAACGGCATTTCTGCTACTTGGAACATGGAAGATCTCAGCCCCTTTTTCAATAGCAATATTTCTTAATTCATTAAACAACGCTTTTCCTATACCTTGTCTATGTAATTCCGGTTTAACAAAGAAATTAGAAATAGAGTACTTTGGATTTTGCTGATCACCAAAATTAGCAACAGCACCTGTAGCTACTATTTCATTATTTTCCTCAACAACAAGAATATCTTTCCAAAACATCTGTTGCGTTAGTTTTTCTGCTGTATTATGAGCTTTAAATTTTTCTATAATTCCCTCAGAATGGTGTTTCTTCATTATTTCATCGAAATTCCTCATCATTAGCAACGAGACAGGTTTAACATCTGAATCTTTGATTTTCCTTATATTCATTATAAATCACTCCTCTTTTCGTTCAATCAAAATTCCCTTCATAAATTCACTTTCATTATGGAACCTGTATATGATAGCCTTTTCCTCTTTAGAACAACCGTATAAAAGCTTGATCTCCGAATCTTTTTTCATAAGGTCAACGATGCACATTACAGCGTCTATTTTGGGATTATCTACAGTTCCTTTCCATACATCAATACCGCTTCCGTCCATTGAATTAGTGCCTTTCAGATAACCATAATCGACCTCATATATTATATCCTGATATCTTGGATGTTGGCTCCCTTTGGGTCGGTCAATTACTATCTCTGTTTCAAATACGAGCAGATCTAAGGCTTTCCAAAACTCTTTATTTTTGGAGAATTTTTTATTCTCAGAAGCTTTTTCTTGCTGAATAAAATTAATCTCATTACCATCAGGATCTTTAAAAACAAACGCAGTTACACCCCATGGCTGCTTTTCCGGTAATGATACTATTTTAATGCCATCAATGGTTGATAGCCTTTCATACTCACTCATGGCATCATCAACGAAATACATTAATGACATATTCTTTATTTCTGATGTTTCAGTGTTTCCCGGGTTCCAAATTGCTAAATTCATGTCATTAAATGCTACGTGGTTGTCATTACCTTCCGGTAAGGACTTAAAAACTTTACTATAAAAGTCTGACAATCTTGAGACATTGTCAGTTATTATACATGCTCCACAAAACTTCATCCTGATTCCTCCACTTGTTAAAATAATTCAATCTGGTCGCTCTTAAACGATTTTACTTTCCTCTCAATTACTTTTTCTCCTGCTTTAAGGGCATCATTGAGCATATCAGAATTTGGATTGTACACTTTCATATTTGCAGCAACTGATTTTTCACTATAATTAGCATAACAGTATACACAGCCATTAGAGCAGGTGTTATATGTGCCGATGTCTATACTTTCCACACAACCACAGTTTTGCCTCTGATTTTTATCCTGCTTCACATCAAGCTTATGACCGCATACTCTTTCAATAATACCTTTATCTATACAACTTGCTTTTCCAATACCATAATTGCTCAAATCCATTCTTTCACTACAGGCTTTTACATCCAGTTCATAGTTTTTTGCTGTCTGTCCGATAAACGCTGAAAGTTCAGTGATTTCCTCTTCAGTTATATCTCTTATACTATCTGTTTTCAACTTTTTATAATAATCAACAAAGCTGATTGTAACACTTTCTGTATAGGAATGAAGCCTCTTGCAAAGCTGTAAAAACTGTCCCAAGTGGTAATCTACTGACAGTCTGTTGTTCAATATAATAGGATCATACCTCCACAACACTCGCTCCTTACCGATTAAATTGCTTAGCTCGATAAATGTATTCACAATTTCATTCTTGTCACGTATATTCTTCTCAATAGTGCAATCATATGGTGTAATTGTAAATTGAAAATAATATTTATAGCCCATATTATCAATATTTTTGAGATGGGGAATGATATTCTTTGCGTCTTTTGTCCAGAAAACAATGCAATCTACAACATCAGGAGATAAAGAGATTCTACTCACTTGTGAATGATTCATTGGATTTCTTGTTAGAACAAACCCTTCTTGCAAGCGGTTTATGAACCAATCAGAATAATAGCAAGGAATATCTGTGCGTCTTGAAGCTGATACAATCATAACAATTGCTCCATTTCCAGGCATCCTCTATTAGAAAAAGCAATAATATTGAAGTATTTACCCTGTGTGTTCATTAATCATTCCCCCACCAATTTGGTATAATTGTCGTAAATCCGTTATAATCCTCGTAGTTCATTCGGGAGCGTTCAAGATCGCCTTTTATTTCTTCCTCACCAAAAGGTATTGACCACACAATGCTAAACAGAGCATTGATTGCAGTGTATAAAGCCATTCGCCTAAAAAACACCTCTGTTGGCTGTTCCCCCTCAAAATAACCATGTATTTGCCCCTTTGCAAATGGAATGCTTATTTTACGGGTAAATACCATCAGTCGATTAAACTCTTCATAAGGATCATCATAACCCCATCGATTAAAATCAATAATATTGATTTGTCTATCTTTATCAACAATCATGTTTCCTAAATGATAATCACCATGACAAAATGTTCGTTGTACATTCTTTGTACACCACAAATTATCATTAATAAATCTTAAAATTACCTCATCATGAGGAACTTTTATTCCACATGATTGGTATTGAGTATATTTTACTTTTACTTTATTCAATATTCTTTGTTCCCAGCTTGGAAGTCCTTCTGGTGCGGCAAAAGAGTGCATTTTAAATAAAACCTGACCGGCTTTAATTCCAAGGTTATATTGCTCGACTTCATTAAATGAAGGAATTGTGTTCTCCGCATCCTCGCCATCCATCCAAGTTAGTAGAGAATATACACTGTTCCCATTATTGCAAATACCAAATTCAATAGGTTTAGGGATAGGCATATCCTTCTTTACAAGCTTTTCTAATACTTCAAACTCATCTTTTTTCTTATCATACTCAGATATATCTGAAATCCTTAATAAAAGCTTCTCACCAGCAATTGATTCAACAAAATACTTTTTATCACTTGACCAGCCCTTCTCAATTGGAAAAATAGTTTTCCAGTCTTTACAATGTGAAATATCTACCATATTTCTTTACTCCTTGCTCTATAGTGAATACTACTCTAATAAAACCTAAAACAATCGACAAATAATACTTTCAGAGCTATCAAATTTACTTCTTTAAAACACCAGGCAATACATCCTTCATTGCCTTTTCAAATTTGATCATATTACTCGCCATGAATTCAATCATTTTATCCCAGTCCTCTTCATTGAAAACACTAACATCGTTTAAATAAAAAGCTACTCTACTGCCTTTGCCATCATCTAAACGCTGCCAATCAAGCTCACTTCCAAATTTTAATTCTATTTGATCTTTATAAGAAGATATTTTATCGAAAATCTGCTTATTTTCCTCTTTCGCCCCTTTATTGATCCAAAGCTCTATCCTTGCAAAAGTACCTGTTATGACAAACACATACCCCAAACCACTGTGACCGGAACCGCAGCTAATCCAGTTATCCTTTGAAGGACTGATATTCTTAAACAAGTCCGACTTTTCATTCATTTTTTGCAACAGCTTAGCCCAAAACTTCAGCCTTACTGTATGCCTTGTTTGATTCTTTTCTTTATTAATAAACTCTTCCTGTTTCTTGTTAGCAAGCTTTATCAAATAATCCTCAGCATCTTTTACTGGGATAATTTGTTCAGTATCTATCAGAACATTATCTCCAAGAGTATAAGGAGTTACTTTTATGCATTTAATTTTTATATTATGGTCTAAAAGCCACATTACAGTTGATGTGACCTCTTTTCTAAAACTTGCAGCAATTAGTATTATTCTTTGGTCACCCTTGTTGATTTCTGCCTCGCTAAAATCTTCAACTCCCAAAAAATCAGACAAAATTTGTTCTGCACTTTCTGTAATGCTTTGAGAATCAAGATATTTTTGAAAAACATCTCGAATATCCGCTTTTGATAGTCCAGAGCAATATGAAACATATTTTAAAGCCTGCCAAGTAACATCCCGCCCTGTATCATCAAGTTTATTTTCAATAATGACAAGATCACCATTTTCATCAACGGCAAGTAAATCCAACCTCTCATTTGTGTCATCGAAGCCACTAAACTCTTTTTGAATAATCAGCAGCCTCTCACCAAGCATTTCTGTATTCTTACAAATCCATTCCTGAAGGTGCTTTCTTTCTTTAAATCCAAGCTCCTGAAATGTTTTTCTATCAAGTGATATAGCTTCATTCTTACTTTTGTTTACTAAAAACAATTTAATCACGCACCTTTCAAAAGGTATACTCTATTAACAACTCCAATAATTCAACTTTTATTTTTCCATGTACCTATCGTTTTATATGGTACAGGCTTGACATTTGGATTGTCCAGCAAAGTAATTTTATTATGAATGGTCGTCTCTGCATCAGTACCACAACAGCATTTTTTGTACTTTTTACCGCTTCCACAAGGGCAAGGTTTGTTTCTTTCAGCTTTTGCAAATTCCGGTTTAATCTTTTTTTCAATATCTAAATTCCACCTATCATATGGTGTATTTAATCCCATAAACAAAGTATCTAAAGCTTCGTAATTATACTCCATACCCTCTGGAAACAAAACAGTGTATTTGTCAAACGGATTCTTTACGATCGACATTGCAATAAACTCCATATCCTCAACTCTTCTGCCGCACATTTCACCCATATAGAGTTCGCCAACTTCATGCTCACAACGATTTCGAATTGTGTTTACTCTTCCACAAATAGAACAGGATTCTTTTTTAATAATGGACTCCCGGCTCATGAAGTACTCATAAGGAAATAACTGTTGATACTTCCTTGAATACTCCTCGATAAACTCTAAATTATATTTATTATTGCAATAGTCAAAATGCTTTCGTAGAAAGCTCATTTCAATGTCAATCATGTCATATGAATGCCATGCATCAAAATGTTTCCCATTTTTAATACTATTGAAAGCACTGATAAATAACCGCTGTATTTCGCTTATAGTCTCCAAACACCAAATCTCATTTGCAACGACTTCTTGATTTGTCTCAACTGCTTTAGCCTTTAGTTCCTTCAATTTAGATTTAATATCCTTATCAAAACTTAACTTATTATTTTTACCGAGGTATTGCTTTATTTGCTCTAATTCCATATTGATCCCTACTCATCAAATATATTTTCTTTTATACTTTTCATTGCTCTTTCAAAGTTCTCAATATCACCCTCAAAATTTATAGTTTTGGTTTTACCTTTTTTCTCTACACTTATTTTAATACATGCATTCATTTTCTTTTTTCGTTGCTTAACTAAATCATATAAATAAGCAGCTATCATACCTGTTACAACTGGGAATAATGTCCATTGGATTAATACTTCAGAAATGTTAACAACATCAGCATGAAGTTCAAGCTCCTTGTATTCCTCATCCGAAGCTCCAATTTCAACTGCCAAATCATGCTTTATTGCCTCTTTCTTTAAAAACGAATAAAACTGGTAAGTTTGTTCAGGAAAACAATTTTTAAACCCTTTAAAATCCTCATGTGGAAGTAATAAAATATCTGCATTTTTTAAATTATCTAATAATTCTGGTGATAAATTATCTCTATGATAAATATTCTCAAACGATGCTCTTGTATTATAAATGTATACTTTTGATTTTTCATCACTTTCATGTAACATATTCTGATCCCCTTATCATCAAATTTTTTTGTATTTTTGTTGATTAGATGAGGTTTTTTCAATAACCTGCACATCATTACCATTTTTATTAATATGATTCAGAAAAAGTGTTCCTAACAATAGCCGATCTTTCAGCGGAATTCTATTCCATTCATATCCCTTAAACAGGTCTTTTACCAAGAATATCTCCCCAGCTAAAAGTGATTTTGTTTCATTTATAGCTTGATCCAGTAGAATATTTACATCTTGCATCAGCTAACCTCCTTGTTATCTACTTTGTAAACAACATTGTTAACATTATTGTAGTGTATAAATTTCCATTTGTCAATCCCAACCAAAATAATAAAAACCGCAGACAGCGATGCTCAACACACCAATGCCTGCGGCTAAATCCTACATATTTACTTACTGGCTTTCGCCTTTATCCTTTGACCACTTTCAAATATAAACTCAAACTCCGTTGTTGATTTTATAATAACCTTTTCAACCATAGCTTCAAACAAAGCATCATCAAACTCTGTCAGCGGTTGGCTGCCATCTCCAATAATGCCCCTGACCGCTTGCATTTTGCTTATATCTTTTGTATACTCCAAGTTCTCAGTGACCAACTCACTCTTTTTCATCTGTAAATCAGTAATCTCTTTATTAATCCTCTGATACTCACGCCCATAAGCCTTCTCATCAATATCCTTATGAAGCTTCAATGTTATTAGTCCACTCAAATCAGCTTCTAAAGCTGCTATCTTGCGGTCAATTTCAGGTGTAATATCGTTATTCTTCTCAATAACCTTTTGTATATTATTCAAAAAGGCTTTAAAAAAGCCGCTTTTGTCCCTGAACTCCTCATTATATACCCTGATAAATGTTTCTTTTAAAACCTTATCATCAACTCGCTTTGAAGAACACCGCTTACCTGTTTTAGCATCCTTATCAACATAGTTTAAACACTGCCACACAATCTTTGCTGAAGAATTCTTACCGTTCCAATGTCTGCGTTTATAAGTAGTGCCACAAACACCGCAGATTAATTTACCGCTAAAGGCATACCGCTTTGCATATTTGCTCCTATCATCATTCTTGCCGGAATATATAGCAAACCTGCGTTCACATTCCTGTTGAGCCAAATCCCACAGTTCCTTGCTGATTATTGGTTCATGGTTGTTCTCAACCCTATATTGTTCTGAATGATTATTATTCACAACCCGAAGCTTAGTCAAATAATCCAGTGTTACAGTCTTTTGCAAAAGCAGCTCTCCATAATATTTTTCATTCCTAAGCATTTTACGGATTACTGAATCATACCATTTTGTTTTGCCTGATATGGTTTTTATTCCATCCCTCTCAAGCCCCTTGCAAATTGCCGCTACACCTTTTCCGTCAACATATTCTCTGAAAATGCGTTTTACAACCTCAGCCTCTTTTTCATTTATAATTAGGTTCCCATCTTCATCTTTATCATAGCCCATAAAACGGTTGCAATTAACAATTGCTTTACCATCCCGCATCCGCTTTTTAAGACCCCACTTAGTATTTTCGCTGATATTACGACTTTCTTCCTGTGCGATTGACGAAAGCAGGGTAAGAACCAGTTCCATTTTGCTGTCAAAGCTGTATATATTCTCTTTTTCAAAGAATATTTCAACGCCAATGTGTTTAAGTTTTCTTACATGTTCCAAGCAATCAACTGTGTTGCGAGCAAATCTTGAAATTGATTTTGTAATAATAAGATCAATTTTACCCGCTTTACAATCCGCTATCATACGATTAAATGCAGTCCTATTTTTAACATTTGTGCCGCTAATCCCAGCATCCGCATATATATCTACCATCTGCCAGTCTTCAGTGTTTTCAATTTTACTGCGATATTCACTAACCTGTGCATCGTAGCTTAGCATCTGCTCATCACTATCTGTACTAACCCTGCAATATGCAGCCACTCGTCTTTTTGCGGTTACAGGCATATTTTCGTTATTTAGAACCACTGCCGGAATTGGCTGTATTACTTGTACTTTTCTTGCCACCACTGCCATTTTAAACGCTCCTTCCTTTATAAAAATTCAAACCTTTTTCAAGGTAGGGGGATGATAAGGTAATAAGTGTGGAAAGTCAAGGAATACCTTGCTTTTGCCGCACTATTTGACGCTTTGCACAACATTTGGCGGCTTCTCCTTGCACAAGAATCTTTGTTTGTTCAGCTTGTCTATTTCATCAAATTCTTCGTATGTTATAAGCTTTGCTTCAATTAACTTTCTTAAATAATGCCTGCTCAAAAGATATTCAAATTGATTTGTTTTCATCGCAAATAGCCTCCTATTCAAAGTAGAAAGCCACCCAGCAGTGTATTTACTGAGTGGCTGACCGAAAGTTCCATAGGTTTGCTCTTTGCTCTTAGATTCATTGCATCAATGTTCTTTGTAAAATACTACTCATATTTTATATAGCCATCAAATCCCGCAGCCTTAAGCTTTGCAAGCTGTGCTTCAGCATTAGCTTTTACGCTATATGCTCCAACCTGAACCTTATAAAGCTTTTTACCAGCTGGGGCTTCTGATTTCTTTTTGGTTATTCCAAGAGCAGAGACAATTGCAGCTACATATGCTCTGGCAATTGCATCCTTATTTGAAATGATCCACTGTGCCAATTTCGGATGATCATGAAAATCTGTCTCTGCAAGTACCGCAATAAGTCCACGATTATAAGGATTTCTAATCTCAGCATACCCCTGTCCATTAAAAGGTGCCATGCCGCTTTGAACAGCAGAAGTGCGATTGGATTTTATAGGACATATTGCATTCAGCTCTTTTACAATGCTTGCCGCCAGTGTTTTCCCAATTGCCTGATTCGGATGATAGAAGGCAACTGCACCACATGCTTTTCCGGCACCACCTGCATTTGAGTGAATGGCAATATAAACCTCACAACCTTTATCCTTTGCCTCTTTTGGTCTTTCGTTATACCCAATTCCCATTGATAAAGTTGCCATAACCGTTTCGCATTCATATTCACTGTCCAAAATAGCCTTGATGCGTTTTGCCAAGTCCTCCATCTGTACCTTTTCATTGGTATTGCCAACGGCATAAGCATTAGCAGGCTGATTGCTTGGACTTAAGTAAATTCTCTTACTTCCCATTTTTAGCACCTCCATTATGCAATTGAGCGAGAATCTCTTTTAACTTTTCCGGTACTGGCAACCCAACTCTCGCACTGTTTTCAAGCAAGGAGATACCTTCATTTGAAAGATAAAAGAATATCACCGCTGTCCTGATTGCATTCCCGCTCTTAATAAGCTCCACATCGATGATGTTTCCGATACCAACCATAAAGAAAATAAGCACCTTTTTAAAGATGCCTCTGGCTCCAACCTCGCTGGATAGTCTTTTCTCTAATACCGCACACATTATGCCTGTGATGTAATCAATCACCACAAAAGCAATAAGTGCATATAAAAAACCATCATACCCGCCAAGGAAATAGCCGACATACCCACCAACCCCGGTGAGTATCACTTGTAGTGTGTTCCACGCTTGTTTCATGTGTTTTTCCTCCTTAAACTAAATTTCTATATTAAAAAAGCACCTCTGCATTTTTGCAAAAGTGCTGAATAACGATATTTTCCTGTATTAATAAGTAGGCAAATCCACTCTAAAGGTATAGGTTACCTTCATGGTATTTGAATTAGTTTTGGTCACAGGAGATGCAAGCAAGGTCTGTGCTCCCGGATACCAAAGCGGCTGCAGGCAGTATAAGGAATAGTTTCCCGAATAATAATATCTGCCCCAATAAAGGTTGTGCATCCGATCATATATCATAGCGTTTTGATACCTGTCTGTACCTGAAACATGATTGTTGGAATCAACAGCAAATTTAAGCGTGTTACCGTTAGCATCGACCAAGGCAACCTTCTTTAAATTTGTTTCATGAAACAACAGACACTTTGCATCGCCAATAATATGCATATAACTGGGTGCTGTAATACCTTCTTGTCCATACAAATTCAACTCCGTTTCCAGTACCCCTTGATAGCTGTATCTTCTAAAAGACCAATTTGTCGAAGCTTCATATGTGTATGTGAAAAACTTTCCATTGAAGGTTGTGTAGTTATATCTTGTTGATGAACTATATGCACCAGGTGGAGCATCAAATTCAAGCAACACAGCAAAGCTTGAATCACATTTATAATACTTTTTGTTATAATCACCATACAGCCAGAAAAATTCCCCATCCCACCATATCCCTCGAATATTTGTATCTATATAGCTTAAATCTATAGTATCCGAAGACATACTGCTCTGATAATCAGGATAGCTCATACTGTTGTAGCTTGTTCTTTTCACAAGAATAATTCCTGTATTTTGTGGTACATAAATCGCAAATTCGGGTCCAATGCATGAGCGATAACTGTAATTATATGTCCCTGAGACTCCATTTGATGTAAGATACTGAAAATCTATTGAAGGTTCATAGCCATTCACACCACCCCACCAGATGGATCTAAAAGTTCCATTTGCAGCGTGAGTGGGAAAGTCAAAGACAAATTTGAATTCCCCATAGTCTCTTGTGGACTCCGCAATATTAATGGTTCCTCTTTTTACATCTGCCCCGACATAACCTCCTTGCTTTGCAGCCCAGCCAATAATATCTCCGTCAATAAAAAAATTATCTGCATTCTCTGCACCTGTATGATTGGTTAGCACAATATTTTGAAATAATGAACGCCTCATTGCATTGATGCTATTCCAGCCAATTAAACTATCAAATGTGGTTAAAAAAGCATCCTTTGAGAGGACACTATTAATCACATTCTCAGTTTCTGCCTCTAAGATTTTCTTTTTGGTACTTTCGTCAAATAGCTCAATTAAGGCTTTCCCTTTTACCTCAGCTTTTGGCTTGTGCTTCTCCATGGTAATTATCTGACCTGTTTCAAAATTCCTTACAAAATTACTCATACAGTGCCACCCCCAAGCGTTATGCTGAAAACACCATCTGCATGCCACTCTATCGCTATATTCTGATTAAGTGGACTAACTGCTACATCAAGTTCAATATAGCCGAGCAGAGCATCATTTGAATGGCTGTCATCATAAATTACCGCATATTTCACGTTGGAGAGTGTGGTGTTTACCCAAACACTATCCGCTGCATCAAGTGTAAAAACTCCTGTTACATTGTCTATATTTGCAGTCTTGCTTGTCAGTGTTGCACCACCAGCTGTATATCCCGTTCCTGTTGCCTCGCCAGTTACCTGACTTTTATACTGATGTGCAATTTTATCAGGAGTATATCCATCGGTGACAAGCATCACCTTAATGGTGTCATTCATCCATGAGATCTCTTTATTAAAAATTTTAAGTATCGCATTATGATACCAGTTTGCTGTTGCCTGCATTTAAACCACCTCCACATTTGCGTTATTCATTGCCGCTAAAAGCATTATGCTATCAGGATTAATAGCTGTCTTTTCTTGTATTGTAAGTACTGGCGGCTTTATTCTGACCGTTGCCTTAAGAGCATTCGGCTCCATACCAAATTTAATCTGCAACACAAAAAACGGAACACATGCCCTTGCATGGAATGCTAAAGCCTCTGGATACCTAAACCACAAACAGTTATCCACCCCGGTAGTATCGATAATATTTTCTTCAGTTACCGCTCTTTCTGTGTTAATATAAAACACCTGTTTTTCAAGGTTTACTGCTGTAGGAGTTTCAACACTAACAACATCAAAGATGGTAATGCCACCGCCAACTGAAACAAAACCGATAGGTTCCACCCAGTTAACCTCAGGAGGTGCAGTCCCAATACCCGCCATACCAATGGCACGAATATATCCATCATGTTCACCTGCAGCAATTGTTAAGGTGCCGCTTGACAAACTCAAAACCAGCCTTACCGAATGGCTCCCTGCTTTTACTGAGGATATAATTGTGCTTACCGACATTGTATTATAGCCTGCATTTAAAAGATGCTTGTAGGTTCTTACCGTTTCCCCGTTAAACTGCAGATTCACTTGAAGCTGTGCTGCATTCGTGGTATTTCCGGTTATGGTAAAGGAAAGATACAGGTGCGTTGTATTTGATACAGTAGGGGAAAGGTTCAGTGTAGTTTTATCGGTAGTCCCAATTACCAAAGTCTCACTGGAATAAACCAATGCACCTTCTTCGTTGCTTCCCTTTGAACCTGTGCCACCATTTACTAAGCCTTGAAAATAGTCCTGCCAAGTTTCTTTCCTTTTTGTTGTCTTTTCAAAATTCTTCTTTACAGCACCAATAGTAAACTGCAGAAGTCCATTTCCTGCCTCAGAAATATCTACCTGCTCAATTAAGTAATTGCCCGAAGCTCCCAGTGAAGGAAGGGAAACATGCAGACGTTGACCTGCATCAAACCCTGCAGTATTGGTTGTAAATGAAATCGTTGCTGGAATATGCTCTCCATAACGTGCTAAAAGCTCCTCTGCTAAAGCAAGGGCGTCATTTCTTTCCTGAACATTGCTGTTTTCTTCAACCTCACCATATACTCCCGTACCACCTTCGACTGCTGCTCTTGCTGCAATTTCTGTATCATTTTGCAGTGTAACAATTCTATCTCCGGCTCGCACAAACTGTTTATTTCGATAGCCCTCCAAGCTGTCGGTTACTTCCACATCTTTATAATCAGTAAAAGAACCTCCTTGCTCCAATAGCTCAAAAGGTGCTTCGGGTACTGTATCATTTTTTAGGAAAAATAACTGCTTCTCATCATCAATGTACCATTTATAACCACAGCTTCCTGCTAAGTCATCCAGCACCTCTCTGACAGATTTCAAATCCGCATCATAGCCATACAGCATGATTCCATCTTCAATTAAGCCCTCTGTAATACCCTCTGATGAAAGCACGTTTTCCAGCATATATTTAACTGCATTTCCTGCCGATACGCTGTCGGGTTGATATTGGATTGTCCTTCTTTTGGGAATATGATTATATCCCTGACAGGTTACTGTTACAGAAGAATAAATGGTACCATTCCGATTCAAGCGTTGGATTTTCCGTTCCTTAATTACACCACCAAAAACCACCTTGCCATCAAGGCTTGCAACCACTTCTGCCCCAATGGCTGGACTATAACTAATAAATGGTGTAACCAAGGTAAAACCGCATTCATTTCTGCCTTCTGCCGCTCTTTTTATACGAAGGGAACCAGTCTTTAAAATATTTGTTTTATTAAGTCCTGCTATCACTAATGAAAACAAACGGCTCACCTCCTATTCAATGCCCAGCAGCTTAAGCTTTCGCACTAATTTGGCTGCAATATCATCAATGTCATCGTCATCCCTGATGTAATTACCTGTTATAGTAATGTTCACGCCTCTTGAAACTCCCGAAGCAGGAGATGCAAGAGCAGTCCCTGCATTAATTTCTGGATTCATTGCTGCTGATAAAGAAGCATTTAATGCAGGAACAGCATCATTGATACCGCTTTGAAGCATATTAAAGAGATTTGGCATCCATTTATCTGATTCAGAACCGGGTCCTTCTTCTGTCGGAGAGGAGAATCCGAGAAACTTCTTAATGCCATCCGCCACACTGGAAACAGCATCCTTAACCCACTTAACACCCGCCCTGATTCCATCAGCAATTCCCTTTACCAGATTGATACCCCACTGTGCAGCATTTTTTATAAAATTGCTTACAAAGGTGGTAATACTCTCAAAAGTGCTTTTTATGCCATTATAAATATTTGCAACTGCTGTCTTGATATTGTTCCAAAGGTCAGTGAAAAACTTCCCTATGGAAGCAAGCAGGTTATTAATGAAATTTCTAAAACCCTCGCAATTGTCATACAAATACTTAAAAGCTCCAGCAAAGGGATTGATAATGAACAGCAAGATTGCCTGCCAATTGTTTTTTATAAAATCGACCACCTTGTTGAAGGCTCCTATTATCCAATCAACTGCAGATTTAAATGCATTAACTACAGCCTCCCAAATTGCAATAACTGCGTTTCTGAAATCCTCATTTGTATTCCAAAGATAAATAATGCCTGCCACAAGTGCCGCAATGGCAACAATAATAATTCCAATTGGATTTGCTGACATAGCCGCATTTAAGAGCCACTGTGCTGCAGCCGCAGCCTTTTGTGCCACTGTCATGGCTATGGTTTTTATGGTTGCCAGATTATTTGCATCTGCCAGCCATTTAACCGCATTAACAGCAGCACCCACACCACTTGTTAAATTACCGATAAGGGACATGGCGGGTCCTATTGCCGCAGCAATACCTATAAACGAAAGAATCATTGTTTGGGAACCACTGTCAAGATTGCTAAACCAAGTCACGATGTCAGACAATTTTGAAAGCAAACCTTCAATTGCAGGCATAGCATTATTAATTGCTGTCATCAGATTAGAGCCAAGAGGTTCAAGTGCTACAGCCGCCTTATTTTTCATAATGACCAATTTATCTGAAAAATCCATAGTCTCAAAGGCTGCTCCATTGATGGTTTCACTGCTTGATTTAAGTCCTGTAACTAACTCCGAAAGTTCAAAACGCCCTTCACGTATTGCCGCTGCCATGTCGGGTCCTATCCTTGCCCCGAACATTTCTAAGGCAATTCTGTTAGCTTCCCCGGTAGAACCAGCCTCTTTAATCTGTCTTGTTACCTCTGCAAGTGCCGCTGTCGTATCAGTAATACCTTCCTTCGCCATTTTACCGAGAGCGATACGAAGTCCCCCAAGCACAAGTTCTGTATTAACACCCTCTTTTTCAAATTTTCCAAGCATAGCAGCAGAGGTTTCCATATCAAAACCCATTTGGCGAAGGGGTGCTCCAAACTGCACCAATTTTGCATTTAAATCATTAAAGCCAATGCCGGTACTTTGTGATACCTTGAACAGATAATCCATGGTACTGCCGGTTTTGTCTGCTGAAATACTCCAGTCACCAAACAAACGAGAGGAGTTAGCAATCATTCCCGACAAGTCCTCTCCTGTAATACGGCTTAGATTAAGCATTTGAGCAGACAACTCTTGAAGTGGTTTTCCCGCCAAACCTGTTCTTGTATTGAGATCTGCAATTGCAGTACTAACCTCTCCCATCCCTGAAGGCACTGAAGAATATACCGCCTTAAAATCATCCTGTAAATCTTCCAAGGCTTTTCCCGTTGCACCGGTACCAACTCGAATTTTGTCAAAGGCTTCATCAAAATCTGTACCAAGCTTTAATAGACCTGCACCGGCTGCGGCAATGGGCAGTGTTAACCCTGTTGTTAGTGTGCCTCCGATGGACTGCATGCTTTTTCCGGCTTTATCAAGTGCCTTAGAGGCATCACTCAAGCCTTTTTGAAGTTCTGAAATATCCGCTCCAATTCTTACAACAACACTTCGTAAAACTGCCACATTACCACCTCCCGTCCGGAACTTTTAAACCTTTACTTTTTGCAATTATAAATAGCTGTTCAATCGTCAATCTCTTTTTTGTCTTTTTAATGCCACTGTCTTTAAGGATTTTCTTTAATGCAGGAAGCCTTTTTTGCCTTGCTAATGCCTCAATATGCCATGCAAGGTATAAAAGCTCCTGCCTTTTTTCTCCCTGCTGTTCGGTATGACCCTCAATTATAACTGTCAGCTCATATGGAGTTAACTCCCAAAATAAAAAAGGGTCAATTTTAAGTCTGCCTACGGCGATGCGAAAAATGCTCTCTGTATCAAGCCCTACTTTTTTCCCGACATCGCCGCCACTGCGTTTTTTGTTTCTGCTCCTCCAAACGCTAAAGTCATGGCTTCACCTAATTTCCCTGAAATATCCTCAATGCTGCTAAACTCATCCACCAGATCTGCCACCTTCTCAGGTGTCAGTTCCTTGTCTTCATGAAAAAGACCCGCATACAATATGGCACGCAGGTCTTTCACCGATACATTATTAAAATCCAAACCTGTAAGTGGCTTTCCTATTTGTTCCTCAATGGTTACAAGAGCGTTCAAGCCATATCTTAAGGTTCTTGGCTTGTCGAGCTCGATTAATACGCCTTTTTTCATATTCCTTTAATCCTCCCTGTAATACAGTTTATCTGTGCCTTCAAACTCAAGACTTTCATTAATCACATCGTCTACCGCTACCTCAATACTGTCACTGGAAATAACAGCATAGCCCTCATAGCGTTTTTTGCTCGGGCTGGTATCAACATATAATGCGATAATAACCTCTTGTCCGAGCCTCTGTGATAACCTTTCATCCGACCAATAACACTCAGCCGAAGCTGAAAAGCCCTTGATGGTTGGTAGGTTTTCTTTCCACCCACCGCTTTCAAAGGTTGTTACATCTGCTGTATCTGCTGAAAGCTCCACGCTCCAGTTAAAGAAGCCACCTGCCTGTTCTACTACGATACTTTTACCGCTGACAGTAACAATATCCTCTTCATCAAGTGGAAGTGCAAAGCATACAACTCCGCCTAAAGGCTCAATCCACCACACCCCGCTAAAGCTCACATTGTTTATATAAACTGTGACATTGGCGGTTTTATCAATATACCGACAGGCTTCATCATTAATTGTGTAGTGTGTCCGTTCAAGATTTCCTGTGGTAGCCTTTTTAGTAAAATCAACTGATGGGTCTTCCGTTTGTAAAAACACCGCACCTACTTTACCTGCAATAGCCATATTATTTTCACCGCCTTAATTATAGGTGAGAGCACCGGTGCCCTGAAATTCAAAACTGATGCTTACTGTATCATCAACAGGATCCTCCACCGACAACCCAGAAATATATGCGTTTCCACTGTAATAGTTAGTGTTGTTGACATTTAACTTGATTGCAACTTCAGTTCCAGCAAGAAATGCATCCTGCAGTGCCTTCTGACCTGTGGCATCTGTATGAACACTGAAAAAGCCTTCTGCTGATGCACTCCATTCCTTAAGTCCAGCAATAAACTTCTTCCAGTCATCACCGAAAGCTGTTACATCCAAAGTATCTGTACCAAGCTCCAAAGACCAGCTGCTGATATCCAAAACAACTGCTGCTCCAAGTCCTAATTTACCGCCTTTACCTGCTATAGCCATTTGTCATCCCTCCTCATATTGAAATTCAAATTCTACCTTTACCGAATAAAGGTCTGTGTCCTTTTCATAATCTGTCACTTCTGAAATTAGCAAAACACCACCGATACTAAGCCCTGCCATATCACCTGAGAAATCTGATAACTCGGCTCTGATAATCGAAGCTGTCTCGGTTGCCTGTTTGGCTGTTTTCGCATAAGTGCTGAATTGAAGCCGATGCTTCACAAAACCAGTATCTTTTTGAAGAGCATGCACCCGTTCTATTGAAACGCTGTTATAAACAACTGCAGGGAGTACAGGCTTTTGCGGCAAAACATACGGATATAAGCGGTTACTCAGCTTCGGCTGCATGAATTGATTAATCGCTTCCTCTAATCTCATGTTGTCCTCCCGATAGCTTTCAGCACCGAATCATTAACTGTTTTTGCAACCGCCTGCATATTTTCATCAATAGCAGGTCTTAAAAACGGTTGAGCCTTCATCTTTGAGGTGCCAAGCTCTACCGGTGCAAAATGTTCTGCTCCTGATTTTTTGCTGACATAATACTCACTTCTCACAGTAGGGTTTTTGACCTTGCTTTTTTTGAGAACCAAGCTGTCACGAAGCTTTCCTGAATCCACCGGCACCTTTTGCTTTGCCTTATTAAAAACAAGCTCCGCACCTTCTTTTGTTGCCTTATCCAACACCTCTGCCGCTGCATCTCCCATATCTTCAAACATCTTTTTTACTTCATCAAGACCATCAATATGTGTTCTTCTAATGCGAGTTCTCATTCTTTTAGCCATCTGGCACCACCTCCTTGCACATCAGATTAAGCTCTATATTTCTCTCTTCAAAATTGAGCACTGAAAGGATCTCAAAAATCCGGTTATCAAACAGCACTCGCATTTTGGGTGAGATGCCCGTAATGAATCTCATGGTTATTTTTGTTGTAACCTCAGCGTTCCATTGCTGTGCGGCAAAATACTCTTTACCTGACACTGGGGTAACACTTGCAAATACTGATGCCTTGTCTGTCCAGTTTTGCACCTCTGCACCAAAGCTGTCCCTTGTGGCTGTGTACTCTTGAATTATAATTTTGTGCCTCAGCTTTCCTATTTTCATTACCAAGACACCTGCCTTTCAGCAAATAAAAGCTGCCTAAGCACGTCAATTAGCTCCGCCATTTTAAGTTCATTTCTTTCTTCATACATTTTTGATACTGCAAAATATATGGCATGCTTGACCGGTTCGGGTGTATTCCCCTCATAGTTGGCAAGAGGGAAGCGAAGCACTCCCTCCACAAGTCCCTCTGCCGCAACTATAAAATCAGATATGAGCGAGTCTTCAGTATCGCTTACCACCCTTAACCATTCTTTTGTTTTTTCAAGCGTTACTACCATTCTCACTCACCCTTTCTCTACTCATTTGCCATTAATCCTGCTGTTTTCAGCTTTGCAAGTAAGGCATTAAAATCCGAAACCAACCCCGCAATATCCACAGCAGTACTATCTGCCTGAACTGCTGCTGGATTAGCGGTAAGCTTTGCATTAAACGCTTCAGTAGTAGAAGTTAATTTCCCTGACAGCAAAGCCTCAAGTGTTGATTCACCAATGACCAAATGTGTACCATCACTCATTTCAAGGGTACCACCTACAACCCAGCGTTCTCCGCCCTGTTCCATATAATTTTTAGTGTTAGGCATGTTCGTAATCTCCCTTCATAAGATGATTAAAGGGCAAGTTGAAAACCTGCCCTCATTATCCTTAATAAACTACGCTTTCTGTTGCAGAACCTTAATAGCTTCAGCAAGAATCAGCTTACCATCTACCCTTTGAGTAGCTCTAAAACCAACCTGACCGTTAGCAGCATAAAGTTCGTTAAGCCTCTGGAAAGAACGACCCTGACGGTCGGCAATCCAATAGTACCCGATGTCTCCAAAAGCTATCGTCTTTGCACCGGCTGCAATAATCGGTACATAAGCTGAAGTTTTGACAGGTCTGTTCAAAATAGTATCTGGTGTACCTGCCGTAATGGAAGGCTGCCATAGATAATTGCCACTACCGTCTTTGAGCTTACGGATGGCTTTAACTGTAGCATCATTGGTAAGCCAGGTAGCATTTTTTCTATACGGAGATTTGAGGCTATAGAATAAATCCATCAATTCTTCAATGGTTATTGCAGTGGCACTTGCAGTGGTGACCCCAACACTGGCTCCACCCGTTGCATTTAAAATACCTGTTGGCTTTCCGGTTCCATCTCCAATGAAGAAAGCTTCTTCCTCTTTAGCTCCGATTCTTCTGGCAAATTCCTTGGCGATGTACCTTTCAAGGTTGAACACCGAATCATTCAAGAGCTCTTCTGAAACCTTGATCATGGTTGCAAGTTTGTATGCCCCGATAGAAACCTGAGAGAAAGCATCATCCGATTCCGGAATATTGCCTTCTTCATCTACCCAAGAGGCAGTACCCTTTGAAGCCACAACAGGGATTTTCTTATCACCGCTTGAGGTTGTAATGATATTCGCAAGCTGCCTGAAGATGTTTTCTTCTTCAAGGCTCTCAATCAACGTTTTTTCAAACTCATCCGGCACAAGGTAGCCACCCTCTGAATCGGTACCGATCTGCAGTGCGTTTGCCACCTCATAGCTGTTGTTCTTATTTCTCATGACTTTCCAGAAGGCATTACGATATTCATTGCTTGCTCTTCCGGTTTTTGTACCCTCAAGACCTGCGTTTGGTTGCGTCTTAAATGGAGAAGACACCGCTTTTGAAAGCTCCATATCAATTGCCTGCTGTCTTTCCAAACGGTCAATTTCCTTTCCGAGTGCTACAACCTCAGCCTCCATTTTTTCGTAAATGGCTGTGTTTTCAGGAGAGACATTACCTTTTTCATCTCTTTTGCTTTCAAGAAAGGCTTTAGCCTGTTCCCATACCTGATTACGTTTTTCCCTCAGTTCTAAATTCTTGTTCATACTGTTTTCCTCCTAAAATTTTAATAGATTTAGTCTTGTTAAAAGCTCATCTGCCGGTGTTCCAACCGACTGTGGTTCATTTTTTACTGGTGTAGGAAGTTTTTTGAGCAGGGCATTGGTGACAGTGACCTTATCAAAAAGAAAAGCCGCCCTTGGCGACTCATCCTGTTCCTTATTCAATTTGTCATACAACACCTTGTCAGCAAACCCTAATTCCACTGCCTTTTTGGCATTAAACCACGTTTCTGCATCCATCATGTGAGAGATTTTTGCTCTCGACAGTCCTGTTCTTTGTTCATACGCATTGATAATGCTTTCCTTAACTTCATTTAACATATCAATACCGCTTTGCAAATCTGCTGCCTCTCCGAATACAACTGTTGATGGATTATGAATCATCATCATTGCTACAGGTGACATATAAATTTCATCCCCCGCCATTGCAATCACTGAAGCTGCACTTGCTGCAATACCATCAATTTTTACAACCACTCTTCCGGAATACTCCTTAAGCATGGTGTAAATCTGACTTGCGGCAAACACATCACCTCCGGGTGAATTTAGCCAGACTTCAATATCGCCATCGCCGCTTGTAAGATCGGCTTTGAACTGTTTTGGTGTGATATCATCCTCAAACCAGCTCTCCTGTGCGATATATCCGTCAAGGTAAAGTGCTCTGCCTGTTTCATTTTTGACCCAGTTCCAAAACCTCTTTGACATCCTTTGATTCCTCCTTTCCATTAGCCCATTTTCCTGCATCCGAAATCTTGACCATATTGCCATTAACAAGATACAGGTCACCGCCTTCCTCTGCAGGAATACGGTTCATATTTTCAAGATCTCTGATGTCATTTGTTGATAAAAATCCGTTTTGTCTACCTACTGCATATCCTTGCATCCTGCTCTGATAATCTCCTCTAAGAAGCCCATTTACATTGAACTTCACAAAATACTGCTGCTTTTCATTTTCTGAAAACAGCACCCGCTGGATAGCCTGTTCCCACCTTGTGACCCAAGGGTCAAGTGTGTACATAACAAACTCCAAGCTCTGCTGTTCTATATTTGAAAAGCTGGACTTCTCAAGGTCTCCAATCATATGGGGCGGTATCCTGAAGATGCGGGCAATTTCATTAATCTGAAATTTGCGTGTAGCAATAAACTGTGCCTGTTCTGGCGGTATTCCAATTGATTGAAACTTCATACCTTCTTCCAAAACTGCTACCCTGTGAGCATTGCTGCTCCCTTGGTACACAGCATTCCAGCTATCCCGAACCCTTGCAGGATCCTTTACAATACCCGGATGCTCTAAAACGCCTCCCGGATTTGCGCCATTAGCAAAAAACTTGGCACCATATTCTTCTGTTGCAATAGCCATTCCAATTGCATTTTTAGCCATTGCAATAGGGGAGTGTCCCACTACACCATCAAAACCAAGCCCGGGTATATGAAGCACCTCATCACTTCTTAGTGGATACTGTTGACCTTCCTTTTGATAGAGATAGAAAAGGTCTCCTTTTTCTGTCCTTTGAGCCTCGACCCTGTCAGGCATTAACGGATAAAGTGCCATCACCTTGCCTCTACCATCCCTTATAATCTGAGCGTATGCATTACCCCATAAAAGCAAATGCCCCATCAGTGTTTCACGAAACACGAATGAGGTCATTTCAGGGTTTGGTTCACTGTGTAAAATATAATATAGGTCATGATCTGTCGCTTTTTCTTTTCCGTTTTCGGTATAACGGTAAGTATGCAGCGGTAAACTTGCTATTGTTTCTGATAATATTCTTACGCAGGCATATACCGCTGTGGTTTGCAACGCTGTTCTTTCATTGACTGTTTTACCGCTTGAGGTGCTCCCAAAGAAAAAGCTCTGCACATTGCTCCAAAAATTAGTAGTCGGCTTGTCTCTTGCCCTACCAAGCCACTTTTTAAAAGGTAAATTCATATAATCAATAGCCCCCTCTCGTCATAGATACTTGAAGTTTTTGCATTTATATTAACCATGACTCTTGCCAGAGCCATTACCAGTGCTACCATGCCATCAATACGCTCAGTTGATTTTGCCTTATCCAGCTTAATATTTTCAGCTTCATCTGTTTTTGCAGTAACATTATCTGCCATCCAAGAAAGCACCGGATGACCGCCATGTTGAAGCTTCTCACTAAGCACCAGTCGCATAAGCTCCTTGGTTGGTGTACTCATACTCTGAAACCCCTGCCCGAACTGCACCATTGTCAAGCCTTCATCCTGAAGGTTTAGAATAATCTGTGTTGCATTCCAGCGGTCATAAGCGATTTCTTTCACAACAAACTGAGAGCAAATGTCCATGATATCCCGCTGTAAAAAACGATAGTCCACAACATTGCCCTCTGTTGTATTAATGAAGCCCTGTGATTTCCAGATATCATAAGGCACGCTGTCTCTTCTAACACGAACAGCAATATTATCTTCAGGCATCCAGAAGTAGGGCAGTACAATAAATTTGTCCTCTTCTGAAATTGGAGGAAAGACCAAAACAAAAGCAGTGAGGTCTGTGGTGCTTGATAAATCAAGTCCTCCATAACACTCCCTGCCTTTAAGCATTTTTATATCTATATCACCGCTACACCTGTCCCATTTATCCATAGGCATCCATCGGACATTTTGCTTTACCCACTGGTTCAAACGAAGTTGCCTGAAGATGTTTTCTTCTGCCGGATTCTGCTTTGCGTTTTCACATGCTGCCCTAACCTTATCAATGCCAATAGTAACTCCAAGTGAAGGATTGGCTTTCTTCCAGACCTTTTCACTTGTCCAGTCCTCATGTTCCTCAGCCCCATAAATAACAGGGTAGAAGGTAGGGTCAAATTTCCTGCCTGCAAGAATATCCTTTGCCTTTTGATGCACTTCATAGCAGATACTGTTTGGGTCATTGCCTGCTGTTGTAATGAAAAAATATAACGGTTGCCGCCTTGCATCACCGGAACCATGAGTCATAACATCATAGAGCTTTCGGTTTGGCTGAGTATGAAGCTCATCAAAAACAACTCCATGAACATTGAGTCCATGCTTATTGGGCACATCAGCCGAAAGCACCTGATAAAAGCTGTTCAATTCCGGATATACGATTCTTTTAATTGATGGTATGATTTTAACAATCTGCGACAAGTATGGATGCTGTCTTACCATCTGTGCAGCAACATTAAAAACTATACTCGCCTGAGCTCTATCAGCGGCACAGGAATAAACTTCTGCACCCGGTTCACCATCAGCTATTGTGAGCAACAGGGCAATAGCCGCCGCAAGCTCACTTTTACCGTTCTTTTTTGGCAATTCCACATAAGCATTGGTATATTGCCTTGTTCCATCAGGTTTTACTGTTCCAAATACATCACTTACAATTTTCTTTTGCCAAGGCATCAGTATAAAAGGCTTACCCGCCCATTCACCGTTGGTGTGGCTCAAGTCCTGAATGAAATCTATCGCATGTTGTGCCTTTTCTTTACTGAAATATGTGCTTCTTTTCGCAATTGCCATCACCTCCACCTCACAAATTGGCAAAGAAAAAGACACCCATATCGGTGCCTTAAATCTTGAAAAGTTTATGTTTAGCCTTTGATTCCTTTGAAATTATAATTTCCCTTCTTTATTTGCTCATGGTCATCTTCAACCGCCTTCTTGTAATCCTTGTCCAGCTTTTCTTTATCGGAACAAACCATGCAAATGCAATCTGTATTAAACATGGACATAATCCTACCGCTTTTAAGGTCACCGCCGCAGCGGTCACAATTCTTCTGATTAAAAAACTTATCCATTCCTACTGCTCCTTCCCGGCTGATACCCGTACCGCCTTATTTAAAATTCCTGTGTCAAAGCCTGCAGTTTTATAGCCTTCAAGAATAATCTCGTAATAGTACCTACTCGGAACACCAAGTGGTCTACCTGCATTCATAATATAAACCATAACTTCCTGCCACTTCCCACCAAAGCGTATCTTGACCATTTCCTTACGATAAAAAGTAGGATAGCCCTCATATCTATCAAGTGCTGCTTCATCAGCAGGTTCTAATTCCCAAACCACTACCGGAACCGATGCACCTTTTTCTTTTTCAATTGTAGCAACAGCACCACCGCCATTGCCTCTAAATAAAAGCTTGTAGCCATTTAACTTTACGTTCCCAAGCACCTTTGCTGTCCTGCACCTGTGTGCCATTTGCTCTAAGTTCATATTGCTTCCATATGCGATATAAATAGTTTTGCCCATTACAATTCCTCCTTCAATTCTTGCCGCAAGGGCGGTTTGTTGCCGCCCTGTGCCGCTTTTATTCTGACCTTGACCTTCAAGCCGCAGGTTGATTTAGCCAAGCTATATTGCCCTCAAGGTTTGCCAAAAGGTGCAATCTTGCTGTTTTGAATTCGTCACCTATAAGTCCAAGCCTTAGAAGCCAAGTTCTGAAGGTGTACTTATCGTTGCTGGTGACCGTTTTCTGCTTGCTTGCCGACCGCTGAGTCATCGCCTGATGGCTTATTGCCAAGCAAAACTGTATATATGCTTTTATCTTTCCTGCGTGGGTGGTTCCGTTGAACATTCTAAATTCAATGGTACCCTTTTGGAAAACGCTGTGCAGGTTTAGTGCGTGGTAGCGGCTATCGTGATAATGTTGTCTGCTGCCATCCCCGCCTGAATACCAAAGCCGCTTCACCTCTGTCAGGCTCTGCGGCTTTTTGCGGTTTATCTCGTCTATGAATTTATCCTCAGCCTTTTTGCAATATCTGCGTGCTCTGCTTTCATCAACTTTCAGAGCCTTGAAAATCAAATCCTCTTTGCTAACCATAATATTGCTGATATTTCTAATCGACCTTGCAGTATGTGTGCTGGCATCTATATGAATATGTATGCCGCAGCTGCTGTTTGCCTTTGCACCACCTGCTCTTAAAAGCCTAACCAGTTCCTGTATGGTTTCGATATCTTCGTATTGGCATATTGGACTTACCAACTCTACCGCTTCGCCGTCCTCAACCCTTATGCTTGCATCGTTTACCAGTTTCCAAGTCCTGCCACTGCTATCCTTGACCTGCCAAGTGTTATAGGAGCCGCCTATAAATTCGCTCTGTGTTCCAAAATGTCCGGCTATTATTCCCGCCGCTGCTTTTTTGGTTAAACCTGTGAGTTCAATTTCAATTCCAAATCCTTGTGCTTTCATCTTTGCTCGACCTCCTGTGTTTTTTCGTTACTACATTAATCACTCTAAAACACAGTAATAGCAAGGTTTATCTGCACTTATTAAGGCTAAAAATATGATAATTATTTATGTGTTTTCTTGTGTAATAGTCACAGGTTTTTTAAAACTTCCGTTGCCTTCTAACCTTGAAAGCAGCACCTTTCGCTCCGATTTATATTCATCCCCGATAAAGCCAAGCCTTAAAAGGAAACACCGAAGTGCATATTTCTCATTCTCAGCTTCCTTCTGCTTAACCGATGCATATTTTTGTATTTTTGCCTGTTCATTTAGCCGCAGACTAAGCATTACGTATGCTTTTAGCTCTTCTAAATTCAAGCTTGCGTTATAAAAGCTAAAGTATACGCTGTCTGGCAAACCGCCCATCCATAAATCATTATCCGAAGTAAAACTCCCTGCTTCCAGTCCACTGTTATAAACCCTAATAAAATCCTCAACAGTATCAATTGGTGTTGCATTGAGCACCGCCACTAAGCCCTGTGATATTATTTCACTCTCCCGATTCAGTGCTTTGCAAAGCAGTTTTTCCTTACTGGTGATAATATTTATGAGATTTCTTAAGGTGCCTCCCGTATACTCGAAAGCTGAAAGCATTATGCTTAAATCTCCCTCTGCTTTAAGTCCGGCATTTTCTAAAGCTTCAAATATTGTTTTAGCTTCATGAAGACCTGCAAACTCAATTTCAGGCGAACGAACATTTCCGCTCTTTTCAATAGTCCATCCGCCAACTATATATGAAAAAGTCGGGGGTCCTAAATATTTGACTTCCTCAGATATAGCTTCTGCAATTACACCAGCAATGACTTTCCGTTCTTGACCTGTGACCTTTTGTGAAAATACAAACTTACCATTTTCCATAGCCTTTACCTACCTTTCTTTTATTGTAGGTACATTAATCACTCTAAACCATTTGGAAGTCAACTAACTTCTGTGCTTCCTCAAAGGGTATTTTTTCTGCTCCTCTTAAAAGAAAAACACCCTCAGTATTTTGGGTGCTTTCAATAAATCTTTTTACAATGACATCGCAATATTTCGGATCCAATTCCATCATATTGCAAAGCCTGTCTGTTTGCTCTGCAGCAATTAGTGTTGTACCAGAGCCGCCGAATAAATCAAGTGCCACATCTCCTATATGAGAGCTATTCATTAAAGCCTTTGCAACCAGTACTACTGGCTTCATTGTCGGGTGCTCCTCACTTCTTTTTGGTCTTGGAATATCCCAAACATCCGATTGTTTCCTGTCCGAAAGTGGACACAGGCGGCTACCTTCACTCCAGCCATACCATATAGGCTCAAACTGTGTATGATAATCCTTCCGGGATAAAACAAGCGTGTCCTTTTTCCAAATAATCGTAGATGACCAATGATAACCTGCATCTGTCATAACGTTCATTAAGTTTCCCCATTCCTGCCCGCTCATTACAATGTAGGTCATGCAGCCTGCTTCACTAACTTCCTTCTGACAAGTGAAAGCCTTGTATAAAAACTCTGCAAACTGCTTACTGGTCATTTTATCATTGAGAATCTGACGAGGTTTCCAGCTTGGATGTTTTGAATCGGCACCGTAGTCAACATTCCAAGGCGGGTCTGTAAACACTATCCTTGCCAGCTTACCAGCCATTAAAGTTTTAACATCCTCTATAAGAGTGCTGTCCCCGCACATTAACCTATGCTTTCCAAGCAGCCATACATCTCCTCTTTGGGATATAGGAGTCTCTGGAGGTGTTGGGTCAAAGTTCTCATCCTCTTTAACCTTGCCTTGTGTGGTATCCCTGAAGAGTTCATCAAGCTCTACCATATCAAAGCCGGTTAAAGAAACATCAAATCCCTCAGCATTTAAGTCTTTTAATAAATCCGTCAAGAGTGGAATATCAAATTCACCGCCGATTTTATTTAAAGCAACATTGAGTGCTTTTTCTTTGTCAGTATCCATATCAACAACTACACATTCAATCTCGGTCTCACCAAGAGCAGTTAATACCTTAAACCTCTGATGTCCTCCCACAATATTGCCTGTGCGTTTATTCCAAATAACCGGCTCAACATAGCCGAACTCCTCAATACTGCGTTTTAATTTCTGATACTCCGGATCACCCGGCTTTAAATCTTTTCTTGGATTATATTTAGCCGCTTTTATTTTTGCGACAGGTATTTTTTGTATGTCCATTATTTTTCCTCCTCCAGCTTCACTGCCTTATTACCTGTAAACTCCTCCCAGCGTTTTACCGCCAAATCGCAATAAACAGGAGAGAGTTCCATTGCATAGCAGCACCTTTCAGTCTGTTCGCAAGCAATAATTGTTGTGCCACTTCCGCTAAATGGCTCCAGCACAATACCGCCCCTGTCCGAGTGCATTTTAATGCACCGCCATGGAAGCTCCACAGGGAACATCGCAGGATGTTCCTTATTGGCACGTACGGTTGTCATCTCCCATATACCTGCATAGCCCCATTTTTTACGTTCGTCTTTTGTAAGCCTTTTAACAAACTTGAAGCTATGCCCGGCAAAAGCTGAAAGCCAGACATATTCTTGGTCATTGTATTCCTCAGCCTCTCCATTTTTACTAAAAGCAGAGATATATTCATATTGCTGAACAGGTTTATTGCTTACCAGATGGTAGGGTCCGACACCAAAGTTCATGCCTTGCTTTTTCCATATCCTTATCCAGATAGGACGAAAGCCGCTGTCAGCAAACATCTGAATGCTATAGAAGCTTGTTGGCTCTATAAACTGAGTACCTGTGCAATATAAGTCAATCATCTGCCAGCAGATAATATCAGCATGCTTACAGATGTTTTTTATTACAGGCTTTATGGTCTCAAACCAAGCCTCAATACCTTTTTTCTCATAGTCCTTGCCAACACCGTAAGGCGGAGACGTGACTGCACATTGTGCATGTCTACCGTTCATGAGTTTTTCAAAAGCCTCTAAAGAAGTTGAATCACCGCACATTAAGCGATGTTCACCCAAGAGCCATATATCTCCCGGCTTTGTAACTGCACCTGCAGCTTCAATTTCCTCCTTATTTTTATCAACATCAAACTCATCCTGTACCGCTTCCTTTGAATACCACTGATTCATAAGCTCATCAATTTCGGTAGCATCAAAACCTGTAAGCGATACATCAAAAGCACCTGCATCAAGCTCAGCAACCAATGCTGCCAGCTTTGTTTCATCCCATTCACCCTGAATCTTATTAAGAGCAATGTTCAGTGCCTTTTCATGCTGTTCGTCTAAGTCAACAATAACGCAGTCTATTTCGGTATAACCGTAATCCATCAGAACCTTGAGCCGCTGATGTCCACCGACAACATTGCCAGTTCTCTTATTCCAGATCACAGGCTCTACATAGCCAAACTCCAAAATGCTGCGTTTTAACTTTTCATATTCTTTGTCACCCGGCTTTAAGTCCTTGCGTGGATTATATTCTGCTGGGTTTAAAAGCTCTGCCTTAATTTTTTGTATCTCCATATTCAAAAGCTCCTTATTTTACAAATGCCCCAGCAGCCGCTTCATGGTTGCGGTTTTGTCGGGCATTCCAATTTTCATTTCCACTGTACAGTTTTGAGCAACGATGTCATATATAAGCCGCCAAATATTTAGTGCCTGTTTGCTTTCATTCTGAGCAATCACAATAAATGGCGATTGCTGAGCGTTTCCTGTTGTCGGGTGCTTTGACAATGAGCCAAATTCACTCCTTGCCTGTTCAGCCTGTACCCATCTTGCATAGCTCATGGCATACTGGTCAACCAGAAGCATCGGTATCAGGTGATCACACCTGCGTTCCTTGAGCCATAGCCACACCTCTGTCCGTACTTCTTCTGCAATCAACTCACCTTGCTTTTGTTTTGCTATTAGGTAGTCCTTTGGTTTTGGAACAGAAGAAGCTGTAAAATCGGCAAGTGCAACATCAGGAACATCAACACTGCCATTTTCAAATTCTATTTTCTTCAATGCCCGCTTTCCCGGGTTACCCTCTAAAATTTTATCTGCAAGCGGCTTACTCTTTCGACCGGCTCCGGTTCTTTTACCACCACTGCCGATGCCGCTGTTTTTATTACCTGCCAATTTCCGCACCTCCTCTTTTTGATTTTCCTCCTATACCCCTATTTTGATTGTGCGATTTTTTACACGCTTTTTGCCGCCCGTTGCCCTGTGCTTTACTTTCAGGGATTTTGACCGCCCCTACCCATAAAAACCCATATAATAAACAGAATTATATTGAGGTTAATGTTTCCTCTCCCAACGACCACCTTCACGAGCAGTGATTGTGCTATGGCAGCTGGTGCATAAAGACATAAGATTATCATTGCTACTATCTCCACCCTTAGAGAGTGGAATAATATGATGCACTTCATTTGCAGCAGTTGTTTTATTATTCTTAAGGCACTCCTCACACAGTGGGTGAGCCTTGATATATCTATCCCTGATGCGTTTCCACGCTCTGCCATACCGTCTCTTCATAAGAGGCTGACGTTCTTTGTTGTACTGCTTGTCAATTTCCTTTTGATGCTTCTCACAGTACCTACTGTCAGTCAGTTCAGGACAGCCAGCATAGCCACAGGGCTTCTTTGGTTTTATTGGCAACACTTCCACCACCTTTTGTACATAGAAAAAGCCACCACAGATTTCTCCGAGATGGCTTTGAGTTTATTTGCCTATTATAAATATATCACCGGGTAAAGGTACGAAACTATCCTAAATGGTACGAACTTTTTGGAACCTGAATTAATGCAACAGCTTTGTCATGCAGATAGAATACATGCTTTGAGCTATATCCTAAATCAACAGCAATCTGCTCCCATGTTTTAAAACATAGATAGCGAAGCTCCAAAAGCGTCTGATATTCTGTGTTCTGGATTTGCTTTATAAGAGACACTATTTCACGCTTCAAATCAACAAGAGTATCAATATCCTTATTTATTTCTGTTTCCAAATCAACCATCTTTGCAATGATACCCTCCATTGAGTGAATATTTCGTGTCCCACTTGAAGGCATATCGCTCAAAGTAGAGGTTGCCTTTGTAGCCAACTCACGCAGGGAAACTACCTGCTCCAGCTTGCTGTTGATTCTTTGGTCAATGCGGTATGCTTGAGAAAGATATTCTTTAGGACTCATATGCCGCACCGCCCTTCAACTGAGGTTTATTACCATCGCAGGTAATTCCCATAATACTGAGTGCTCTGCTAACAGAAAGCTTATTATTTACAATACAAGCAAACAGAGCAAGCCAGTTCTCATAAGTCGGATCATCTGATTCATTATTAAAACAAACACTGCATTTTTTGTTATTATCCATAAGGTTAATCCTCCAAATTATCAAGTATTTTTTTAACCTCCTCAACACTTGTAACTTTGTAGGCTTTGCCCTTAGCATCTTTGATTTTTTGAATCGTTGCTTCTTGTAACTTTGTAAGTCTTCCTGAATCCGTCTTAACTTCAAAGGCAACAAACCTGCCTCTGATGCATGCAATAATATCAGGAATACCCGCTGTACCGTATATGCCGCCATGCTCTTTCCAAGCAAAGCAGCAGGCTACAGTCTTTAAATACCTTAGTATTGCTGTAACAATTTGTTTTTCTGCCATGACCTGAACCATCATCAGTTTTGAACGGGTGAACGGGTTGAACGGGTAAAAGGAAGTCTTTTTAATATGTTATAATTTTTAATATATATATCTACCTTGGTTATTAACGCAAGAAATACGAAAAAGTGGTTCAACCCGTTCAAACCTCACCGCTGCTGAGATATGGGAGACAGTGACCCGTTCGGGAGCGGTTCAACCCGTTCAGGTTTTTAATCCTTGAACCTGATGCCTTTCCACGTTTTTCTACGGCTCATTTTTTCAAATCCCCGTTCAACTTCCTCGCCCAAGCCTTCAATTTCTTTATTGAAATTAGCCTGTGATACAGCTTTCAGTCCTGCATTGTTGCAATATTCCTTATACCTGACAAATAGCTCGTCCCGCATAGATTCAACATCTTTTTTAACTTCACAGAATTCATCAACAAAGGATAGAACACTGTTACTTTCAATTTTGTAGCGTTGAAGCTCCGCTCTTGTCCTATCGGTTTCACTGAATACATAACCATTGCTGATCAGCCTCTTTAATCCTTCAATTGCCCACATGAGTATCCCATCACATTCAACAGAGAGCTTTTCACGCAAATTAGCATCCCTCTTCGCTGCCGGTACAGATTTATCAAATCTGATGATAATGAGCCTGCGGTAAAAACCATCGCTGCGGTCACCATAGTTCCTTGGGATCTCATTACAGGAAAACAGTAGCCTTGCATAAGGTTTGAAGCTGAAAGGATTTTTATTTTTCCGCTCGGCTGTGATATAGTCCTCACCGGTTAGTGCTTTGAAAATTCCGTTATCATCAACACTTTTTGAAGGAAGATCAGCAAATATATTAGCCAGCTTCCCGAAAATCTCTGCTGTTTTAAACCTGTCCCCTAAACTCTGCCATGGTACGTTTGACACATTGGCACTTCCAAGAAGGATTTCCTGTGCCACTGATAATAGTGTGGACTTTCCTGCATTCGGTGCTCCTACAAAAACAAAGCTTTTTTGAGCCTTGTTTACCGGAATAAGCAGATACCCTAAAATCTCCTGAACTAGACATATTTCCTCAGCGTTTAAAATACCACTTAAGAACTTCAGGAACTGAGTACATTTTGCAGAAGGATCATAAATTGCATTGATCTGAACAGTTGAGAAATACTCTGGGGTATGCGGTTTGAAGCTATCATCCAGAATGTTGTACAAACCATTCTTCACATTGATAATAAAGGGATTGCAGTTGATTTCCCTGATAGGCTTATAAATAAGCATTTTCCACTGTCCCTCGGCATCGTTGATACCCGACATTGTTGCATATCGGTCTGTCAAATGCTCACGAACCTTTGCTGTTGCTATCAGATCAGAGCCTTCCGAATAAACCCCATTTTCATAAAAATAGTAGTTTTCTGCTCCATAGAATGCACAGACATTTTTCGACATATGTTTTGCCAGTATACCAGGAATGAATCTTAAGCCGCCTTTTTCTGTGTACTCGTACCATTCGGGAAGCTCATCACCACTGGTTTCCCGCTTTGTTTCCTTACTGTCCTTATATGCCTTATACAAATCCCGCTGCATTGAGATAAGAGGCTTCATAGCTGACGCTTTAAGTCCGAAATGTTCTTTAATCTCAAAATCTATAAATGTTCCAGCTACAACAGAGTCCACATTGTATAAGTAGTCCTTAACAAAGCCCTGAGCCAGTGTTACATCGTCCACAGCAACCTTTGTAGGTACCAGTTCCTTTAGAAATAATCGTAATTCTTCCGGCAGTAATGGTTTATAACATAATGCCGCCGGTGCCTTTGCTCCACAGGAGTCATCCGATAATTTAGGACATTTGAATCCCTTGTCGGCTATGGTCTTACAGGTAATAGGCTTGGTTCCGCTCTCCAGATAATGATTTATTTTATGCTGTGTTTCTCTGGCATTGTATGAGGGATAGTCCTTTGAAAGCTTGTGAATAGCCTTGTCTCCGCCCTCAAATACCGCCAGATTTGTAATCATAGAATACCAGTCATGCTCGGACAATGAAGCTGCATTATTCTTGCAATGCTGAATAAACTCACACCTGCGACCTACCAATATTAATCCCTTTCGGGTTCCTGATGGTGTATTATTCATAGCATTCGGAACTTCATCAGCAATAGCAGGTAATACCGCTTCAAGCTCTGCTTGGGTATACCTTAATTCAGGATTGAATTTAATACACTCAACCATAAAAGGATCACCTTTACGGTGTTCAAAGCCCGGCAACCTTAAAACTCTGCTTTCATTGATACAGGTCTTGTCCCCATCAAACTGAGCAATCAGGCGTTTTTGTATTGTCCTGAATTTTGAGACATCGCCGCCTTTAATCAGCCAGTATGTATGAAGAGATTTTTTTGTCCGTACAATCATGCTGGGCGGTAAAGGAAACGCTTCTATTTTTGCCATCTGCTCCTCAATACTAAGGCTATCGCTTTCAACAAACTGTGCATTAATGCGGGTTATCTCACTGTCCTCATGACCACCATAATTTATAACGAAGAATATGCCTCTGTTTTGCTCATTGTGCTTTTTTAAGTTTTCTACTGCTGCGGAGATTTTGCCAGCAGGGTACTCAAGCTTCAGACCCTTAAAAGCAGAGCCTTTTCTATCTGCAAATACCCTGACACAAACCGTCTCACCAGCATCAAACAGAGGCTTTAAAAATTCCTCAACAGGAATATTTAAGGCTTTAAGCATTGTGTTTTACTTCCTCACATCTTTCGTTAAAATACCGGATGACCATTTTTCGTTTCTTTGCTTTTTCAAGCTCAATCGCCATACCTTTAGAAATCTTGGAGCCAAAGCACCAGAATTCCTGACACTTACTCATAAGAACCAGTCCCATGAAAATACCTAAATCCCGCTGCTGCTTATCGGTATCATCTAAGAATTGAGGAAACAGAAGGTATGGAGCCAGCGGTATAGCATTTTGAGCCACTGCAAAGCGAGAGTAACCTCTCGCCCTGCTTATATTAAAATCCACATTTCCTGAAAGAGGAGAGCATATATACACCAAAGGCTTAAACTTTACCTTCTTAGCTTCCTTTTCAATTGCAATCAGTGCTTCATATGCAGTAGGGTCATAATAACCCTCGCCATTAAATTTATTTGCATCCATAGCCATCCTCCTTGCTGTTTATAAGCTCTTGCCTTATACCTTCCTCTTTCCATGGCTCATCAGTAATGGTTGGATCAGCAGAGGTATATGTGAGAAGATTGGAAAATTCACAGAGACTGTAAATATATTCAGTATCACTTGGGTATTCGGCTACAAGCTGCTTGACTGTCTTGATTACTTCTTCATCCTTGCTTTCTGCAACCAGCCTTAATTGTTCAATTAGCCTTGCAACAACATGCTCTGCACCGTATATCTTTAAAATCATATCCAAAGTTTTATTCATGTGTATGCCTCCTTACGCAACCAGTAATTTTTGTTTCAGTTTAGAGCAGTACCATTCCAAGGTACGCTTTCTTTTTTGAAAATCAGGTTCTGTCAGCACCAGCCCGATATCCGTCTTTTGCAACATACCTATTAAATACAACTGCTCTGCTGTTAAATATGGTCTGATAGAAGATACATCACCAAGTGGATGTGCTTCCTTAAACTGTTTTGCTGTCATCCCCAGCACGATGCGGTTGATCATGTCCATTTCATTTGAAAAATGATAATGCTTAGGTGTTTCATGAACCTCCAATATTGCCTGTGTTAGCTCAGGAAACTCTATCCTTGCGGTATTCAAAGCAATGATGTATTGCTCCATCTCATTGAATTTATTGATATAGGCTTCTTTAAACTGCATTGCCTTGCTGCCTGTAAAACCCATAGCCAGCATTACAAATCCATCTCTTGTGAGCAGGTATTCAGGAAGCTTCCTTCCGGTTGAATCCTTATATTCACTGAGCACAAAATTACGCTCAGCAAATTTTTCACTCACCCCAGATTTGGGGTCAGTGATTTTTCCTATATCTCTAAGTATATGATCATGTCTTTTCTCAAAAATCTCAGCAACCTTTCTGCTTCCAACGATTGGCTTCCCGTTATAATCCATTATTCCAAACTCTTTATTCCAAAGCTTTAATTTTGACATATTATTTATCCTCCAATTCTTTCATTTTCCCAAACGTTACGCCCACAGAAGCTTCTGCTACTATCGGCACATCAAATTCATCAAAAGGAACAACTTCCATGCAGTTTTTTATGAAATCAACAGCTTCATTAACCTTGTCCTCCGGCACTTCAAACACAAGCTCATCGTGAATCTGTAAAAGCGGCTTTAACCATTCCCGCTCTGACAGCCCTAATAGCATACGGACTATTGCAAGTTTTAAAATATCTGCAGCTGTTCCTTGAATAGGAGTATTAAGGGCACATCTTTGAGCAAAGCTTTTCTTTCCCCAGTCACTGGAGCTGATATTGGGCAGATATCTTCGTCTACCAAGAAAGGTCTCAGTAAATTTTCGAACCTCAGCCTTTTTCTTCACTTCCTCCTGCCAATCTGATAATCTTGGATAACCCGCTTTAAGGTTTGAAATGATCTGTTCACATTCCGATAGTGAAGTATCAAGCCCTGCCTTGAATTTCAGTGTTTTCTGAAGTCCTTTTGGAAACAAACCGAAAAAGGTACCGAAGTTGCAGTTTTTTGCAATTGTCCTGCGTTCCTTATAATGCTCTGCATTTTTATCAACTGCCTGTTCAAATGGAATTCTGTATATAACACTGGTTGTTTGAGCATGAATATCTCCGCCGGTGCGATAGGTTTCAAGCATTTTTTCATCCCGGCAATAAAACCCACCAACACGGAGCTCAATTTGTGAAAAATCCAGGGATAGCAGTACTTTTCCATCAGGAGCAATAATAAAACTTCTTACACCGATGACATCGCCATCTGGTCTTGGCATGTTCTGAAGGTTAGGTCTTCTGGAGCTGAACCTCCCTGTTTCAGTACCAAGCGGGAAAAGGTCAGGATGAATTCTGCCTGTTTCACTATTTATAAATTCAAGGTACCCATCGATATAAGTGGATTTGATTTTGCCCCACTTACGATACTCCTGAACAAACTCAAATAATTTTACAAGGTCAGGTCGATGCTGCCTGCACCAATCAGAAAGCAGAATCATCGCTTCATCATCTGCTGCCTCTTGGTATTTAGCTGTTGTTTTTAGTACCGGAAGCTGAAGGTCTTTATACAAATAGTTTTTAAATGCAGCTGTACTGGCATTTGCTCCGATTTCCACATCACCAATGAAAAATGCAATCTCATCCTTCAATTGTGTTAAGCGTTCCTCAGCTTCCTTTTGCTTGGACAGCATAAGCTCCTTATCAACCAGAAGACCATTATGCTTCATAATCCCAACATATATGGCAGTAGGCGATTCAATCTCCTCTGCCAAGATACGATGCTTTGGGAGAAATCGGTCAAACCAGCTGTTTATCGTGTAAAATAATCTCAAGGTATAATCTGAGTCGGCACATGCATAACGGATTGTTTCAGGTTCCTGTGGGTCAAGTTCATCAAAATGTCTACCTTTAGTAACGTCCTCAAATTTAGGCATTTCCACATCGTATAACTCAGGCACCAGCGTTTTTAACCCACTATCAGATAAGTTCCTGAAATCCGTACTGTTCTTTAATGTCAACTGGCTTGCAGCAATTGTGTCATAACAGGGAGGCAGTACCACTACTCCAATATGATAGAGGAACATGGCTTCAAAGCTTAAGTTATGAGCAATTTTTATAATGCCTTTGTTTTCAAAGACCTCTGTTTTCAAGTAGCTCATTATTTCTTCGATATCTCCAGCATTATTGCCAGTCCTATGTCGGAGAGGCACATATACCGCACTACCTTCTGCAACTGAAAAACTGATTCCAGCTATAACTGATTTATATGGATCCAGAGCCACCTTGTCGCAATCCCTGAAATTATCAGTGGGAGCAGTTTCAAAGTCAAAGGCTATAATCTTGTGGTTGCCAATATATTCCTTTAACTCAGTAATATTTGTTACACATCTATAGTTCATACGCTCATCCTTTCTGCCTTCTTAAGGGGATCAGGTACAGAGCCTGTCCCCACAGAAAGCAAAGTATTATTTAAGTGGCTCTATAACCTCACCAGTTTCACTATCCACCATGGATGCTTCATCTGCACCTGGGTCAACATCAAAACCAATATTTTTACTATAGGTTTTAACCTGTTCTGACAGTTTGTTAATGAGTGCAAACTCCTCATTGGTAAGCTGCCTATCAACTGTAAATTGAGCCTGTGAGTACGCAATCCCGCCACTGTTCACTGCTTTCTTTAACGAAAACTTGGTAACCACTGAGTTGGACTTCTTGCCCTTTGAAAGCAGACGCTTTATGTAGCGTGAGAATTCCTTTAGTGATCCAGTCGGCAAGGATAACAGCAAAGGGAATATTTCGCCCTCTCGCAAAACATAGATCCTACGTCTGTTCTTACAAGCCTTTGAACCATTTTCACCTGACCCGAATTGATTATACGGGCACTTGGCACAATTGCCTCCCGGATTGCCTTCTCCGCTAATGCCATCAAAGCTTCCACAGTCCGGCGGTTGATTACCTCCAGTGTATTTGTTTTTATAATAAGCATGCAGTGGGTGATGATACAGAATTACTGCACTGAATTCCTTAACTGAGTCTGGTTCGTTAGGATCCTCTCCCGGAACCTCAAACACTGTGGAACCTGCACTTGGAATTTTGATTCTTTCAAAACCTCCATCAAGACCATCAAGCTCCTCTGCCATTGCTCCAGCCATATTAAACTCAGCCAAATTTGTGTAACCTGTATTTGTTACTGCTATTTCGCTATTTTTACTCATTGTAAAATCCTCCGTTTTCATAAATTTTGATATATATTAAGGCAACCTTTGCTCTTATTTCCTAATTCAATGTTTCTTTGTTCTTCGCATCAGAGAAGCTATTTTGCTGCTTTTCTGACCCCGACTGAGGTCTTTTCAAAGACTGTTACCAGTCCATCAAGCCAATCAGGTAATAAATCATCATTTTCTGATGTCTGTTCTTTCACAAACGCTGACAGGGAATTAGCATTAACCGTTTCATATACCAAATCACCGTAGCCATTTGTTTTAAGACTGTTATAAAGATCTGTTTTCTTTTCTGCTACTGCAGAAGCTCTTGTGGTTGTAGTTAGATAGAACATTGTGCCGCTTCTCGTGAAGCTCTGTGTCTCTGTTTCAGCCATAAGTTCTGATAAGGCATAGTCTACTTCATCGATTTTGGCATTAATGTCCTTAACCTCTTGTTCTGCTTTTCTTTTAGCTTCCTTCAGTTCTTTTAGGGTATCTGCCAACTCAAACATCCTATTGCTCATTACTTTCACCTCCCTTCACCACAAACGGATTGGATCCGCTCTTATAATCATCAACCAGAGTTCTGGCTAAATCCGCTTTGTTTCGGAGTGCCTTCAGCACCTTTTCATCTACAGTGCCCTTGGCTGTTAAGTAAATATAGGTGCAGTTTTCCTTCTGCCCGACACGATGTATCCGGGCTTTTGTCTGTTCAAAATTACTCATGGAATAGTCCAAGGAATAGAAAACCATCGTATTTGCTGCTGTAAGCGTTATACCAAGACCAGCAGTAGCAATTTGTCCCACAAAAACCTGAACCTTTGGGTTGTTTTGAAACTGAGAGACCTGTTCTTCTCTATCCTTTACACCACCCATTATGAGGGAGTATTGAAGTTTTTTCTTTTGTAGCATTTTTTCAATAGCTTTGATTTCTGCTACAAACCTTGCGATAACCACCAATTTTTTATCCTCATTAACCGCTTCATCAATAATGTCTGAAAGTGCCTCCAGCTTTGCTGTGCTAACTCCAGTAATCACACTATTGTCATCTCCTATGAATCCTCCGGTAAGTTGAGATAAGCGAAGTAATCGGGTAAGAACATTTGTAACGGTAACTTCACCTTTTGATAATTCTGCAAAGCTGTCTTTTAGCAAATCCTTATAAATATTTGCAGCATTTGCCTCAAGCTCAACAAATCGGATGATGTCGGTTGTTTCGGGCAAGTCCAAACATTCTGCTTTTGTAGTTCTAAAGGCTATAGAATGAAGCTTGTCCGTCAAATCCTGCTCCATTGACCTTTTCAGAATCGGTGTGTGGTTCCCATAGCCAACCATATCGAAGTATTTATTTCTGAATACATAGAAGCTCTGACCAAATATAGCTGGGTTTATAAATTTGTATTGGCTGAATACATCGATGGCTTTATTGGTTATAACAGTTCCGGTTAGCAGCATCTTATACCGAGCCTTGGCACCAACCTTATGTAACGCTTTTGACTGCTTTGCATTGTGAGTCTTAATTTTATGCCCCTCATCCGCAACAATGATGTCAGCATTGAACTTGAGCAGCTCCTCTTCCAGCCGCCACGCACTTTCATAATTTACTATGATTACCTGAAGGGAACTTCCACTCATGTGTCTCAGGGTATCTGTCTTTTTAGAACTACTACCTTCAAGAATTATTGCTGTATAGTCGAAATCAGCAAACTTCTGAAACTCCTCCAGCCATACTCCGACAATTGAAAGCGGTGCCACAATCACTACCTTTTTAATAAGACCAGCCAAATATAAAGCTCCCATGACAGCAATTGTTGTAATGGTCTTACCAGTTCCCATCTCCATGAGAAGTGCTGCTCCGGCTGAGTTTACATTGCCAGTTACTAATCCAAAGAGCATGCAGACAAAGTTGAAGGCATTAATTTGGTGTTTGTAGGGTGTAGCTTTGATTGGCATGGAACTTATTCCTATACTGTCTTTACTCATCTTTTTTCACCTCCTCTAAGCACTTTCGTGGTAATAAGTTGATTTTTATTACTCTTTGCGGTAAACTATTTAGAGATTGAATTTGGTGTAAACAATACATCTAATGACTGCCCAAGAGCATCTGCAATTTTGCATGCTACTGCAATCGTTGGATTTCGCTCACCACTTTCAATAAAGTAGATATATGACATCGATAGACCTGTTTTTTCTGCAAGTACTTTTCGTGTCATTTTAATCTGCTTGCGATATAATTTAACATTGTTCATTGAATATTCACCTCCTTACATAATTACTACTGGTTGTAATAATTTAATTTTCATTACCGTTGGTGGTAAAATCATTGTAGCATATCCATTTTTTGATTACAAGGGGTTTTATAAATTTTTATTTACTTTTAGTTGTTGATATGTTAGAATTACTACAAGTAGTAATAATTTAATGAAATGGAGGTTACTGCTATGGGTAAGAAGCTTGGAAATTATATTAAAAGTCTTAGGAAAGAAAAAAAAATACCTGCAAGAGTTCTTTCAGAACAAACAGGTATTTCAAAGTCTTTTATTGATTATGTTGAGAATGGTCTGCGTGAGCCCTCTGCTGAGTCTTTGGCAAAGATTGCCGCAGTATTAGACGTTTCACTTGATACATTAATGAAAATACAAGTAGATGAACAATTAGATAAAGCTGCAACTGCATTTGAAGTATCCAATGCAGATTTGGATGATATTTCTCTTAACCTTAGAGCCGCAGGTCGTGACAGGGATAATCAAACCACAGTTAGCGAAGAAGCTCTAAAGAAAGTAAAATTAGCACTTCAGGGTGGTTCTAATAAACAAGCCGTATTGGACACCATTCAAAATGCTGACCTCAGAGCAATTTTTCGTGCAAGCGAAAATCTCTCTGATGACGATTTGCTAAAAATACGAAAGGTTATTGAATCATTATATCCTGATGCCTTCAAAAACTAAAAGAAAAAAACGTGCAAAAGGTGTTGATTACGGCTTTGCAACACAAACCGCACGAGATTTCATTCAGCTATATAACGTTGATTGGTTGCCTGTGGATGTTTTTGAATTGGTTGACAGGTATGCAGAAGCAACAAATCAAAACATTCAAATAAAAACAATTGAAGATTTATCTTTTGAAACAAAAATTGACCGTCAGTCTCTTATTGATGATGTAATTTACGGAGAAGACGGTCTTGCTATATTTGATCCTGATACCAATACATACTCAATTATTATAAATGAGAAAGCTGAGCCATATGGAAGGATACGCTGGACAGTTGTTCATGAGCTTGCTCATATTGTTCTTGGTCACCTCTCCAACAGTAAAACCTCTATTGTGATGTGGCAACTAACAGAAGACGAGTACAATGATATGGAACAAGAAGCTCATATATTTGCCGGAGAGATACTGTCCCCCAAATTTATTATATATAGGATTGGAGCTCATTCCTCTGCAGAAATACAAGACATATGCGGCTTATCTATTGCTGCTTCTGATAGCAGAGAAAACGCTATTTTTGAGCTTATTAATGATAAGCGAAAAATGCATGATTCTATGCTTACTATTATTCCCACATTTGCTCAATTTTTAGAATTTAAAACAATCTGTATAGAAAAAGATAAAATGCGGATAAAGAGTAGAATAACTCAAAATACCCCTGCTGAAAAACAGCTTTCAATTTTAAAAGTAAACATTACACCTGAGGGCAAATACGAAAGATGCCCATATTGCGGCAATAATCATAATGCCGATGCCGCCAACTTCTGCAAACTATGCGGCAGCTCATTATTTGAATCCCAACCTTTAACACCCACCACCCCCTGTGGCAAAATCGGAGAAAAAGATGCCAGCTTCTGTGACCATTGTGGCAATATAGTTTATAAAACCCGTTTCGGGTTGCTTTTTGACAAAGACGAATTATAAAAAGATTTGACTAACGTCAAAGTCAACTCCCCCTGCCCCCTCAATCATGAG
>ENA-UOOM01000522-UOOM01000522.1-fermentation-metagenome-genome-assembly--contig:-NODE-522-length-43375-cov-8.161796_pt1 | contig 43375 bp, 42 predicted proteins | sample MGYA00245781_ERZ724031 | MGnify/ENA primary metagenome ERZ724031 (study PRJEB28704, sample SAMN03018317) | fermentation metagenome | biome: anthropogenic terrestrial biome; feature: soil; material... | reverse complement strand
CGCACGGGGTTCGAGACCCGCGTGACGATCCTGGGCCACGTGCAGCGGGGCGGCACCCCGACGGCTGTTGACCGGATCCTGGCTTCTTACATGGGCAAGGCCGCGATTGATGCCATCATGCGCGGCAAATCCAATGTCATGGTGGCCGGACAGGATGACCGCTTTTATACCATCCCTTTAGGGGAGGTTATAAACGGACACAAGACGCCTGAACTGGGAATGTTTGAGATTGCGCGGGTATTATCGACTTAAAAACCGGTTTGCATAAGGGAGGCTAGCAATTGCGCAAGACGAAAATAATCTGCACCGTCGGCCCGGCCAGCGAAGCGGTCGAGGTGCTGCAAAAAATGATCAGAGCGGGCATGAACGTAGCCCGATTAAATTTCTCCCACGGCACCCATAGCGAACATAGGCAGCGGGTGGACAATATTCGCGCTGCCGCTAAAGCATCCGGCGCAACTGTAGCTATTATGCTGGACACCAAAGGACCGGAGATTCGAACCGGTACTCTGCGACAAGGCCTGATAAATCTCAAAGCCGGGGATGTGTTTACCCTTACCACTCGTGAAGTGCCCGGCGATGAAAAACAGGTCATGGTCAGCTACCCCAATTTGCCGGCTGAAATGAGTAAAGGGGACTGCATTCTCCTGGCAGACGGTTTGATCAGCCTGCAAGTCGAGGAGACCACCGGTACGGACATCGTCTGCCGGGTCTTAAACGGCGGGGAATTAGGCGAGCGCAAAGGGATAAATGTGCCCGGGGTCAGGGTTAACCTTCCTTTTTTAAGTGAAAAGGACCGGCAGGATATTGAGTTTGCCATTAAACATCAGCTTGACTTTATTGCCGCTTCTTTTGCGCGTTCAGCGGAGGATATCCTGGAGATACGGCGCATACTGGAAGAAAATCATGCTGATATAGATATTATTGCCAAGATTGAAAGTCAGGAAGGGGTCGACAATCTAGAAGGCATTATAAAGGTTGTTGACGGGATGATGGTGGCTCGCGGAGATCTGGGGGTGGAGATTCCGGCCGAAGAAGTGCCGCTGGTGCAGAAGCAGATTATCAAGCAATGCATTGCTGCCGGCAAGACGGTTATCATCGCCACCCAGATGCTGGAGTCGATGATAAACAATCCCCGACCCACCCGGGCTGAGGTTTCAGATGTGGCCAACGCAATATTCGATGGCGCCGATGCCATCATGCTCTCCGGGGAAACCGCGGCAGGTAAATACCCGGTGCAGGTGGTCGAAACCATGGCGCGTGTCGCCCGCCGGGCTGAAGATGTCTTGCCATATGAGGATTTTTTGCGGGAAAAGCGTTTTTTAGGCACTTCCACAGTGGCCGATGCCATCAGTTACGCCACCTGCACCACCGCCATGAATCTGGATGCGTCGGCTATTCTGAGCGCCACACACACCGGCCACACCGCCAGGCTGATATCGAAATACCGGCCCCAGGCTACCATCGTGGCCGCTACTCCCAAACCCCGCATTCTGAACAAACTGGCTCTGGTATGGGGGGTATATCCGACCCTGATAGCGGGCAGCTCCAGCACTGACGAGCTGTTTGAGCAGTCGGTTCAGGCCGCCTTACAAGGAAGTTATATCAAACATGGTGACCTGGTGGTCTTGACCGCCGGCATTCCGGCAGGCACCCCTGGAGGAACTAATCTACTGAAGGTTTATGTGGTGGGAGACATTGTGGCTCGGGGCAGCGGAATCGGGCACGAACCTGTTATGGGGCGTGCAGTGGTGATTCAGAATGATCATGACCTGCACCGTCTGGTGGAAGGTGATATTGTAGTCTTAGCCCATGCAAACAGCAGCCTGGTGCCATACCTTGACAGAATAAAGGCTATTATAACCGAAGCCGGGGGGCTTACATCTGACGCTGCGATTATGGGATTGAACTATAAAATACCGGTGGTGGTTGGAGTGCAGGATGCCACCCAAGTGCTTAAAGACGGGATGTTAATTACCGTGGATACCCCTCGCGGCGCCATATACCGGGGTTTCGCCCGGGTGAAATAATGGGTCTTTAGCATTCTTTTACTATTTGTGATAGGCTTCTACACTTGTGAAAAAATATTCAAAAAGAAGGATTTTGGAAAAGTGATGTAGAAGGAATTATCACGCCACAAATATATATATATTAGGAGGGAATTGGGAATGAAAATTATGGTTTTGGGTGCTGGGACAATGGGTGCCGGTATTGTGCAGACTGCCGCTCAGGCTGGCCACACAGTAATTGTGCGCGACATTAAGCAGGAATTTGTAGACAAAGGTATTGCCGGTATTGACAAACTGTTGGGCAAGAACGTAGACAAAGGCAAAATGAGCGCAGAGGACAAAGCTGCGGTTATGGGCAGAATCAGTGGCACCGTTGACATGGCTGCCGCGGCTGATTGCGATCTGGTCATTGAAGCTGCTCTGGAAGTTATGGATATTAAAAAGACCATCTTCAAAGAACTGGATGAGATCTGCAAACCCGAATGTATTCTGGCCTCCAACACATCCGCATTGAGCGTGACCGAAATAGCTGCCGCTACAGGCAGAGCCGACAAAGTTATCGGCATGCACTTCTTCAATCCGGTACCGGCCATGAAACTGGTTGAAGTCATCCGCGGCGCCAACACCAGCCAGGCTACCTATGACTTCATCAAAGACCTTTCCGTTCAGATGGGCAAAGCCCCGGTAGAAATCAATGAAGCCCCTGGCTTTGTGGTAAACCGCCTCTTGATCCCCATGCTGAATGAAGGTATGTATGCTTTAATGGAAGGCGTAGCCAATGAGGCTGACATCGACACCTCCATGAAGTTTGGCGCCGGGCATCCCATGGGACCGCTGGCCCTGGCTGACATGATCGGTCTGGACATCTGCCTGAAGATCATGGAAACCCTTTACAAAGAATTTGGTGATCCCAAATATCGCCCCTGTCCGCTGTTGGTTAAATATGTTCGCGCAGGCAAACTGGGCCGCAAGACCGGCGAGGGATTCTTCAAATACTAGAATTCATTCTATTCGGAAATCATTACGGAGCCAACCAGCGGTTGGCTCCGTTATTTCATGTCAAAGGACGGGGTTGGCGACCCAGCTAGTTCAGGCTGGCCTGGCGGGTTGTATTATCGACTTTGAGAAGTTTGGCTTCTTCCATTATGAAGTGAAGTGTTTTGGAATCCAACAAACCGGTGGCGTCCAGGGCGTGCTTTTGCTGAAACCCTTTTATAAATGCAGATAAGTCGGCTTCGTCAGTCATGCCCAGGCTTTTAAGCATTTCTATAATCTGCTTCTTTTCTGCTGATGTAATTACCATTACATCAGCGCTGGATACCGGACTGCCCCCATAGATTGCCGAGGTTGCGGGGGAATTGGCTTCGGTATCTGCTTTAACCGCTTCTGCAGGCTGCCCCTGCACAATCATCTGCTGACTCTGGGATTTTTCAGTCTGATTCAATATATAGGGGAAGTTAGCGGCCACCCCAAGAGTGGAGCCGGTAACAATCGCCGCCGTGATGACCAATGTTAGAAATATGTGATGTTCCAATCGCATTTATATGCCTCCATGACTATTGCGCATTTTAATTGTACAACAGTCATGAATTTATTTCAATAGGCTAACAATATAGTGCTATAGTCCCCATAATTATGACTGACTAGCAGGAGGGGCCTGAACTTGCTGAGGTTGGTTGTCAAGCTGACCCAATTTCTGCCTGGTTACGGCAACCAGGAGCAGCAGACCGGGGATGAGGTACTCGGTGAATAATGCCAATCCCGGGAAGGAATCACCGACATGGCTGAACAGATCAGTAGCACTGGGATAAAATACCTGTGATAAAATTAAGAGCAACATCGCAACCGGTAGGATTAAAGCCCGGTTGGAGTTGAATCCGCATAGCTGGGATAAACCTATAGTAAGTGCAAACTGACCCAGGGTGACTTTACCCCAGAAAATCAGGATCCAGGTTGTGGCAAGGACGATTTTAATTCCGGTGGCCTCTAAATAATCGCCCAGCGAAAATATCGAAAAATAACTCCTGGCCGTAGTCTCGACGCCCATAATGGTGATGCACAATACTATGGTTAAAGAGATAAAAATAGTAAGCAGGACCAAGGCGATAATCCCGCCTGCCAGGGCATCGCGCCGGCTGTGGACATAGGGAAAAAGAATCACCAGAAATAGCATTTCTCCTTTAAAAGCATGGGACAAAAGTCCGCTTTTAAGAATCGCGCTCAGACCAGATTCTCCGACCGGCTGCAGGATGGAGAGATTTACCATCGGTGCAGCCATAAATACGGCTGCTGCGAAAAAGACCACTGTGATGAGCCATACATACCATATACTGCGGCTGATACACTCGATTCCATAAGATACCGCGTAGGTGGTAGCTATTAATAGCAGCAACCCCACCGCTAACTCCGGGGTCAGCCGAAAGATGCCGATCCCAAACAATAGGGCCAGAGCTTCGGCCAACACTGTCACCGTAAACCACAGGAAAAAAAGTATATAGCCAAACCCGATCAATTTACCCATAAATTTGCCCATGATCAAAGGAAGGTACTCGATAAAGCCCTTATCCGGGAAGATACTTCCCAGCCAGCAGCATACAAAAATGACATATAAGCCCAGCAAAAATGAAGTAAACGGTGTAATCCAGGCATCATGCCGGGCCGTATCAACAGTTATATAAGGAGTGAACAAAACCGAGGTAGTCCCTACGAGGGTCACCAGTATGGCGACTATGGTATAAGCACCGATTTTATATGTACTGCTTTCTTTCAATACCATTTCCTCCTGAAACGAATTAGCCGAATAAACCCTCCAAGTAATGAGTAACCGGCGTAAACATGATCTCAACCCCTTCTTTTAAAGTTGGCAGTTGCCAATCCTGCATAAAAGCTATACCGTACACCAGGCTTATAAGCAAAAGGCCGGCTGTCACAAACAATTCTCCCCAGTATTTCCGATGAGCCAGGTAAGAAATCTCAATAAAGGCTATTATAAGCAACAATACTATATAGAAATAGATCAAAAACAATCCTCCCTTGAGGTTTATGGTTCGGTCTCAAAATCTATCGGTCGGGATGTCAGATTGGTAAGTCTGATGGTAGTATTCACTTCGAGGTTTACCGGTATCTCAGGGAAAACCTCGTCCCAGTCCGGTCTCATCTGTTGCCATAGTTCCGGGTATTTGTGGTGAATAGCCTGGCCAAAGCCAAAAGGATCTACCTGCATTTGCTTTTGGGCTTTATCAAGGGCCGATTGAACCTCTCTGATTACCGCCTGATTCTGGGCCTCCTCAATTTTTTGAATATCTTCGGTGTCATCCATGGGAAAACTGCGGGTCACTTCTTGAACCACGGTTTCCGCATCAATCTTGACATTCACTATTATTTGGCCATTTTCCAGCACAGGTGTTACTTTGGTATGGGTCCTATATATTTCTGTTGCTGCCATCCCGTTCTCAACACCGGGCAGGGAAAACTTTATTATGCCTTGTTTTACCTCGTTTCGCAGCCATAACAGGCCGCGGCTCTCCTGCTGGTTAAGCCATCCCACCATTTTGTCATTTTTAAACAAAGCCGTTCCATTAATAGCTAGCCTATTAGCAGGCTCAGGGACCTGGCCGTCGAGTATCCCATGTCCGGCTTCAACCGGCCGGGAAGGATTGGGGGTAGCCTCGAGGACGGCGGTAAAGGGCTGTTCGGAGGTGCACTCCAGCGTTCTAATAAATTCTCCCAATCTAAGGGGCGCATAAGAGGAAACAACGTCCTGGTGCTCCAATACATTACTGACCCGCAGGGTAGGAATCGGTGAAATAACTCCCGGAGTATCCATCAGGCTTGCCATGTCTTTGCCGCGCCCCACCAGGAGCCAGATATTGGGTTTAAACTGAGGATCGCGGCTTATATAATCGGAGATTTCCGTAATACCACGTTCGCGGGCGAATTCTTCAGATACGATTAGAACTTCGGTATGGGCAAAAAAACGCCGGGCTACAGTTTCCTGAGGAAGCTGTTTGACAGCATCATAAACGGAATCCGCCTCTATCACCTGATTGCGGTAGGGCTTTTGAAAAGTTATGGTATTCTCTCCGCTGCCTCCGCCGCCCCCGCCGCCCTGTATCGAAGTATTGATGTATTGAAACACCACCCTTATCCGATTATTGCCGGCCGACTCGATGGCGATACCATGCACAATCCCCAATTCCTCAACCTCGCGCCGATCCCAGCAACCGGTTAAGAGCAGGCTTGCACAGAGCAGCAAGATAAGGACGACGGATTGTTTAATCATGTCTGCTTCCTCCCACCATTATTGCTGCCCTGCTGAGGGCCTGGTTTCAAGCCGGGAGCCATGCGGGTAGGGTTGAGCTGTCCGTACTCCCGCGGCCGCATATTCATTTTCCACTGTGGAGCGCGCACCAGTATATCCTTTAAATCTTTGGTCTGCAGAGGGGCCAGGGGGGATAGATAAGGGACGCTAAAAGAACGTAAGTTGACAGTATGGATCACCAGCAGGATAAAACCGATTGACACCCCGAACAGGCCGAAGGCGCCTGCCAACAGCATCAAGGGAAAACGAAATAAGCGGATGGTTATGCCCAGACTATATGAAGGTATGGTAAAAGAGGCGATCCCGGTGGCCGCCACAACTATAACCATCAATGGGGACACAATGCCCGCAGTTACCGCCGACTGGCCGATGACCAGGGCTCCTGCGATGCTCACCGCCTGGCCGATAGCCCGGGGCAGGCGTACCCCGGCCTCCCGCAATACTTCGAATATAAACTCCATCATCAACGCCTCTATCAGCGTAGAGAACGGCAAGCCCTGGCGATAGGCCGATATGCTTACCAGGAGGCGGGTGGGGATCATTTCCTGGTGAAAGGTGGTTATAGCGATATATAGAGAAGGAAGAAAAAGTGAAATCCCGAAAGATATCCAGCGCACATGGCGCAAAGCAGTACTTAATATGTAGCGCTCATAGTGATCTTCAGGCGAATTGATAAAGGAGGCCAACTGCGCTGGCATGATTAAGGCAAAAGGACTGCCGTCGCAGAGGATGGCCACTTGTCCTTCCAATAAGGACCCAGCTACCCTATCCGGCCTTTCAGTATGGTGCATCTGCGGAAAGGGTGAAAAGGGGTGATCTTCGATCAGTTCCTCCAGATAACCGCTTTCCAAAACGCCATCTATATCGATACGCTGCAGGCGTTGTTTGACTTCGTTGACCAGATCAGGGGCGGCTATGCCCTCGATATAGACCAGGGCAACATCGGTAGCTGTGATCCTTCCTATAGGCATAGTTGAAAACCTCAGCCGGGGATGCTTAATGCGCCGGCGGATCATGGTCATATTGGTTTTCAAGGTTTCATTAAAGCCTTCTCTGGGTCCTCTGACCAGCACTTCGGAAGGGGGCTCGCTGATGGCCCGCTCGGCGTGCGCCTTGATGTCGATGAGGAAGGCTGCATTCAGGCCTTCTACCAGTAATATAACCTCTCCTGACAGCACACTGGCAACCAACTGTTTTATATTGCATGATTCACATACATTTGAGGCGGTAAGGACGGAATTCAGGATATCATCTCGAATACTGCTTTTGCCGGCTTTCAAATCACCCTGTTTTGTAAAGAGCATCAGAGACTTGATGATGTCCTCATTTAGAACTGGCGTGTCCACCAAACCCTCGATATAGACGATGCAGGCCGGGTTATTCGGGCTTGGTCCCAAGCGGATACGGCGGTATATTATATCTACCTGCTCACCCAGAATTGATTTCAGCTGCTGAATATTTTCATCAAGATGGAGGCTTACCGGCGTATCAGGCAGAGCCCCCGTATATACGGGTACATTAGCAGTATTGGCATTGGCGCCTTCAGCAGGGGAGTTATTAGGGGATATTCCTTTTTTGGCTAACCATTGGAACCATTTCATGATAAATGCGTCTCTCCCAGTAATAGTCAGTCTTATTATTTTGAAAAAGACCCGTTTTCATGCAGGAAAGGAAAGGAGAGGCCACATATTTTGCCGTATTCGTGACTCGTTACGTTGTTTGAGGAGAGATTTGTCATTGTTAGCTAACGATAGATTTCGATTAATAGTCAGTTATGAAACGTTACGATTGGTGTAGTTGCAAAAATTGTTGACAGTTTTCGTATTATATCATGTTATGTAGTGTTATGTTATGTTATACTATAATCGGTTGAAATAATATATCAGAAGTCAGAGATTCCATGCCAATCACTCTTAATAGTTGTCTGCCCACCGTAACACTAAATTGGTCAACGGACATCTCTTAATTTGAAATTAGAGTCCCTTCTGTCTGTTGGGGAGACTATCTCCATTTTATTACAGAACTTCATCAGAACCTGAAAAGTGGGGCTGCAAGTTGGAAGTTAACCGGGATGAATCTTTAGTTAATACACCCGCCGACAATGATAAGTTAATCATTGCCGGCTCAGGAAATGTTGCTTGGAACATTTATAAAATCGCGGCTATTCTGGGCTACCGGATAACTGTAATTGACCACAGAGCTATAACGCTTACCCGGGAAAGATTTCCTGAAGCCAGCGAACTGTTGTGGGGAGACGTTGTCGCGTTGCTGAGAGCTTGTGATATTGACGAGACCACTAGCATTGTATTAGCTACGTATAACCATGAATTTGATCCCCCAGCATTGCATGCGGTAATCAAATCGCCAGCCAGATACATAGGAATTTTAGGCAACAAACGTAAGGTAACCGCCTATTTTAGCCAACTGAAAATTTCGGGGATTGCGGATGAACTTCTCGAACGGGTTCATTTACCTATTGGCCTTGATATCGGAGGACAGACGGCGGCAGAAATAGCCTTGGCGACTGTAGCTGAAATACAAGCTGTTAAATACCGGCGTTGCGGAGGATTTATTTCTGTAAAACGAAAAAGTGAGGTTTTTGAAAAACATGACGAATTGTTTTGAGCGGGATATTGAAAATGCCCATAGATTCCATGGGCACATATGCCACGGTATTGTATTCGGGGTCAGAATGGCTCGTGCCGGGCTTAATTACCTGGGCATCGACGATCCTTTGCGGAACCGGGATTTTCTGGTTTATGTGGAAGCGGATCGCTGCGTGGCAGATGCGGTATCTTCGGTTACCGGCTGCTCTCTTGGGAAACGGCGCCTAAAATGGATGGATTACGGGAAAATGGCGGCTACATTTATAGATATGAACAGTCATGAGGGGATTAGAATCGCAGTAGCAGCCAAACAAAATGCCCCTGAAAACGGTGACATTGTCGCCTTTTGGAACGCCATTCCGGACGAGGAATTATTCAAAGTCGAAGCTGTAAGAGTCAATCTGAAACCGGAAGACCTTCCCGGCAAGCCTTTAAGTCGGGTTAAATGTGAGAGATGCGGAGAAAGTGTCATGGATAGCAGGGAGATACTGCTGGGCGGCCGGATCTTGTGCCGGGCCTGCGCTAATGGCGCATATTACGAAAAGCTATAGACAATGAGGGAATCGCCGTGTGGGAAATCTATAACGAACTGATCGAATTGATACCTGAGGGGCTAAATGTACTGGATTGCATGGTCGGTCTCCACTGGACCTTAATTCGCTCGCCCAAAGGGATCGGCACGGCAATGACCTTGAAAGGGGGCAGGTCTGAAAACAAGCCTGCCAGTGTTGTCGGCATGCCGCTTAAAGAGCTGGCTGCTTACGTCAAATCGTGGGATATGGGCCTGGCTTCCCTGGGGCAGGCAGCTATTAACTCGGTGTTAAATGTCCCGGATAATATTATGTCGATTACCGGTCAAGATTTTATTAAAACCTCAGAAGCAAACGATGCCAATGCGTTTGTCCGATTCTTACCGGAAATGGCCGGCAAAAATGTAGCAGTTATCGGGCATTTTCCCGGAATCGAATCCCTCCATCCAATATGTCATCTATCTATAATCGAAAGAAATCCTCAGTCTGGTGATTATCCCGATTCAGCCAGTGAATATATCCTACCCCACCAAGATTATGTTTTTATTACCGGCACTGCATTTATCAATAAGACCATGCCCAGGCTTCTGGAAGTTTCCAATCATGCCCAAGTAATACTGGTCGGACCCAGCGTACCCATGACTGCGATTCTTTTCAATTATGGGATAGAAGCCTTGGCGGGGATGGTTATTCGCGACGAGAAGGAATGCTGGCAAGTTGTCCGGGAAGGCGGAAAGACCAAGGCGTTCAAGCAAGGGGGACAAATGGTCTGTATCAGACGTTAATGGAACCATTGGTACGGGGAAAGCGGATGCACAAATATTTTAACCGCTTGGACTTAGGAATAACACAGCTAATGGTTTTATTGATCATTCCGATCGCGGTGTTTCTCTTTTCATTTGCCATTGGCCGCTACGGGATCCCCTTGCCCGAACTGCTAGCCACTCTATACAACCATTATTTCAGCCCGGGCGCTGCAGGGGCCAGCAATTTGGATACAGTTGTGTTCAATATCAGGCTGCCGCGCATCACTGTCGCGATGCTGGTCGGTGCAGCCCTGTCCATAGCCGGGGCGGCTTACCAGGGGATGTTTAAAAACCCCCTGGTGTCGCCCGACATCCTGGGGGCCTCAGCGGGAGCCGGGTTCGGAGCCTGCCTGACGATTTTTCTGTCTCAGTCGATCTATGTTGTCCAGGCCAGTGCCTTTGCCTTCGGTCTGATTGCCGTGCTCTTAGCCGTTTTAATCAATGAGCACCTTGATTATGATCCCACCCTGGGTTTGGTGCTGGGCGGCATATTGATCAGTACCCTATTTTCTTCAGGAACCGGAGCGATCAAGTATTTCGCCGACAGCAATGACAAACTGCCGGAGATTACTTTCTGGTTGATGGGCAGTCTTGCCTCGGTGGATAAAAGGGATATCGAGAGCATCCTGTTGCCAATGCTCATAGGCTTTAGTGCCCTTTACCTGGTGAGGTGGAAACTGAATGTGCTCGCTTTTGGAGAAGATGAAGCACGAACTTTAGGTATTAACACCCGCCGGCTAAGATGGATCGTGATTATAGGCTCAACTCTGATCACTGCGGCTGCGGTCTCCGTGTGCGGCATAGTCGGTTGGATAGGCTTGGTCGTTCCACACCTGGCCCGGGCTATGGTCGGACCTAATTACCGGGTGTTGCTGCCAGTAAGCGGGATCCTGGGGGCCAGCTACCTGCTGTTAGTCGATGATATGGCCCGCTGCCTGGCCTCGGTGGAAGTGCCTCTGGGAATACTTACTGCACTTCTGGGGGTGCCATTTTTCATACTGATATTCAAAAACAGCGTCAGGGGGTGGAAATAATATAAACGGGCAAAACAGCGGAGTATATCAACATCGGTCCGGGGGGTGAAGATTTGCTTGAGATCAGGGGAATAAGCTTTGGATATCCGTCGCATCAGGTAATTCAAAATGCAAGCTTTACAATGTACGGCGGCGAGTTCCTCTGTGTTCTAGGGCCGAATGGATGCGGGAAAACCACTCTGTTGAAAAATATTCTGGGCTTATTATCGCCCTCCTCAGGGTCTATCCTGATCGGGGGAGAAGACATTCAGTCATGGTCTTTGACCAGGCGTGCTCAAATTATGGCCTACATACCTCAGGCGCATGTACCGCCTTTTCCATTCAAGGTCATTGACGTTGTTCTGACCGGAAGGACCGCTTATCTTGCGAGGATGGGGGTGCCCGGGGAAGAGGATGTACGTATAGCCGAGGATTCACTGGCAGAATTGAATATCAGCTATTTAAAGGACAGGATTTACACCAAAATTAGTGGCGGCGAAAGGCAGCTAGTTCTGATCGCCCGGGCTTTGGCGCAGCAGCCGCAGATATTGATAATGGACGAACCTACGGCCAACCTGGATTTCGGCAGAGAGCACCAGGTGCTTGAACATTTGCGCGATCTTTCCGGGAAAGGGATGAGCATACTCATGGTAACTCATGACCCCGACCAGGCTTTCTATTGTGCTCATAGGGTGGTGCTGATGAAAGATGGGGGATTACTGGATGTGGGTATTCCCGGAGATGTGATCACCGAGGATTCGATGTTCAGTATGTACGCAATCCGAGCAAGGATCGGCGGCATAAAAGTGTCTGAGAATAAAACGGTTGAGGTATGTGTTCCAGTTCCCAAGACTATCGATAACGTCGCCAGTTCTTAAAGAAACCAAGTAAGAGAAATGGGGGAAGGATTTGTAATGTTGAAAACGAAAAATGGCAGAATCGCAGTCGTCATGCTCATGATATTCATAATGGCTTGCACCCTTGTCAGCGGCTGTGCCCCAAGCACCACCACAAGCACATCCCAATCCACCAGGACCATAACCGATGATGCTGGCCGGTCAGTGACCATACCCGTTACTATTGATAAAGTCTATTACACCAGCCCCATAGGTATGATAATGGTATATTGTCTCGCTCCGGAAAAGATGGCGGGATCATCTATGCAATTTTCCGATAAAGAAAAAAGATACCTTCTGCCTGCGGTGCAGCAGTTGCCTTACCTGGGCGGGGTACAGATGAATGCGAAGATCAATACCGAGGAACTGGTTAAGGCCAAACCGGATGTCATATTCTCGATCGGACCTGATCCGGTCAGTGATTCGTCAATAAGCACTGCCGACCAACTGCAGCAACAACTGAATATCCCGGTGATAGTGCTGGATAATGATATCAATAAAACTGAAAAGACCCTGACCTTCCTCGGCCAGCTTCTAGGGGCCGAAGAACGGGCTGCGGAATTAATCGCCTATTGCAATGAGACCCTGCAGGAAGTCACCGATATAACCCAAAATATCCCCGATAACAAGAAATTACGGGTATACTACGCTGAAGGCCCGGAAGGCCTGGCAACCGAACCCAAAAGCTCCCCCCATGGGTTGCTGTTAAATCTGGTTAATACAGTCAATGTGGCTGATGTGGCAGCCAAAGGCGGCAGCGGTATGAGCAGCGTATCCCTGGAACAGGTGCTGAAATGGAATCCCGAGGTGATCCTGGCCTGGGGAGCCGACCGGGGAGGTGCTTATGACAAGATCCTCACCAGTGCTGATTGGAGAAATATCAGCGCGGTCAAAACACAAAAGGTGTATGAAATTCCTAATTACCCCTTCAACTGGTTCGACCGTCCACCTTCAATTAACCGTTTCCTGGGCCTGAAATGGCTGACCTATACTTTTTATCCCGAACTGTATAAAATCGATATGGTCAAAGAAGTTAAGGATTTCTATAAACTTTTTTATCATGTAGACCTGAGCGATCAGGATGCCAGAGATTTGCTTAAAAGCTCCCTCCACTAACATATCCGGGGCTAGCGAGGGGTGCAGCTGTTCTGCTGCACCCCTCGCTCAATTTATTCAATATATTTTCCCCAACTTCAAGCGTTTTAAAGGATAAATCGCAGCAATGGCTCATATTGCTCAGAACGTAAACATCCTGCTAAATGGCTTTCATAAGCCTGCCGCCTCTTTATACGTTATGGATCAACCTGGTATGGCCGGCGAACCACAATATTCGCAAGTTCCTCCTGAACCAACATGAATCCTGGCTCCACAACTTGCGCATACGGTCTGCTTCAATTCAGTGGTCTCCGATTTCCCGGCTTCTCCGCCTGCACCAGCCTGATCGGACAGTACAACATTCACCTGAATTGATTCTTTATTATTGTCGGTTTGAGAATTCTTTTTACCGGCATAGATTAATCCCGCACCCACAACCGCGAAGAATATGACCATGGATATATCCATTCCATCCATACCTTCCGCAAGACTGACCATTAAACCCAAAAATGCGAAAGCCACACATACCCAACCGAGAACGGCAAAAATCGTCTTAAAAAACCTTGCCATTACGCAATCAACTCCTTATAAAAATTTAACCCCTCATCAAGCTTTAGTAGAGGCGCTTATTAGCAAAGCCATGATGGCTGCCGCTGCAATTCCGATCATAGTGACCTGGATGGTTATAAATGCATTTAAATTGCCGGCAAACAACGGCTTAAACACCGCCAGCAATACGGTTATCACAAAATAGATGAACAAGGTGGAGGTTATTCCCGCTTTCAGCAAAGTTGCATTCAATGTTTCTATACGGACGCGCATGAGGATGAGCCCGCCGATCAAGGCCACTTCCGAAATTAAGACAAACAGTAGAGAAAGCCAATGCAGCGTGGTTTTTTCTCCGCTTGAGAAGCCGACCAGGAATATGACCAGGGTAACTGCAATGATGATTATGCCTATGGCCAATGTCAAAAGCATTTTCATTTTATCCGGCATAATGTCATTTAGCCTCCCTCCACAGCTTATTACAGTTTGTTCCCGCAATCGGGACAGAATTTGAGCGTCCCCTTTATTTCAGCGTTGCAGCCCGGGCATTTTTTGACCAGCGGAAGACCACACTCCGGGCAAAATTTGGCCGGTGCTTTTTCGATCATAAACCCGCATCCCGGGCACGGTTGGGGCATCATACTCCCACAGGACGGGCATACGCCGGCGCCTGACGGCACATCAGCCCGGCAATTGGGACAAGGGATGTAGACATCTCCGCATTCCGGGCAGAATTTAGCTCCCTTAGCAATAACAGCCCCGCAGCCGCTGCATTTGACGACTTCATTGCTATTGCTGGCCGCTTCACTGTTATCGTGGCCGCAATTGCCGCAGAATCTGGCCTCCTTTTCCATGCTGGCATTGCATTGGCGGCATGCTTTCATTTCCTTGTTAACATTGATGTTCTGACTTATGCCCCCCATCTGTGAACCAAAGCTGCCTCCGACGCCGACGCCCATGCCCAAGCCGATCCCTGCGCCCATCATGCCGGACTGGATGGAGCCCGGATTGGTTGCCGCTCCTTCCAGGGTGTCAAAAGACCGCTCCTGAATGTAGTTGTAGCCGACTATATCCATTTCCGCACGTTTGGCCAACGCCGATTTGAGCTGGATGACAGCCGGGTCATCCTCAGGCACGTTAATGTCGTTCACATAAAAGTTGATCAGTTGAATGCCGTAATCATCCAGAACCGGGACCATCTTTGCTTTGATGTGATCGGATAATTCGTCAAGGTAGGCATTAATCTCCAACAGGCTGATCTGTTTGTTGATCAAATAAGAAGCTATGGAATCTTTGGCCTTGGTTAAATACAAGCCACGGAAATAATTCCCCAGGTTTTCTTTGTCGAAAACGGGCAAGGTACCGACCAGTTTGATAAGAAACTTTTTGGAGTCTTCGATTCGAATGCCGAATTGCCCGAAAGAACGCAGCGGTACAAACACTTTGTATTTCGGGTCCTGCAATTGGATCGGGGAAGCGGTGCCCCATTTTACATCCAGCGAATGCACTTTGTTTACGTACCACACCTCGGCAGTAAAAGGAGAGTGCCCTCCGAAAGGAAGATTGATGATATTGTTTAAGATAGGAATATTCGCTGTTTCAAGCGTATGTCTGCCGCTCGGAAACACATCAAGGGCCTGCCCCCCTTTAAACAGAACCGCTTCCTGAGATTCGTTGACAATAAGCTGAGTCCAGTTCCCCAGTTCCTCACTGGGAAATTTCCAGGCAAAAACGTCTGGAGTGCCATTATACTTTACAACTTCTACTAAAGCCATCTCCATCCTCCCTAAAAGCTGATTGCATATCCTAGCGGCGCCGAACTTCTGTCCCATTTCCCCCAAATTATACTATCTTATGTTATTATTCAGTATAATTATGGTTTATTCCTATTTCATAATAAAATTTTTATCAATGATTATTTGTCCATTGATGAAAACAGGAGATGATTCCCCGGTTTGCTCTTTAGAACAAGCCGGAAAATCGTCTCCTGTGTCTGCGCAGCCATCCTGCAAGTATGAAAACCATAGGCTGGCAAAAATAAAATATTAAAGCGATTCCATTTTTTCAGGGTTTCGTGATGATTATCATAACATTGACGCTGAGTATTACGCTTTTTCGCAATTCCTTGATTAAGAAAACAGTAGTGACGATATTGTCGTTTCTGGCGATTTTATTTTTCAACCGGCAAGCCGCCAGGAAACAAAAAACATCCCCAGTCGCTTCTACTTACTGTAAGCAATGAGTATCCTGCTTTCATTTCCGGCAATTTTCTCCACGACGCCGCGCAGTTCTCCGCTCAGAATTTTGGCCACCAGCCAGGGGGGAGCATGATCGCAGAGGATTTCCAGGGTCAGAAATTCACCTTTTTTAAGAATCGGCTGCAGAATTTGTTTGGAGCTGAGCCCGTTTCCGCATCCCTGCATACCATGGAGAGAAATCCTCAGATGGCCCGGATATACCTCCTCGGCCGCCGGCCCGGGCTTTTCGTCAAGCCCATCCTCCCTGCAAGCAGATTCGGTTTCCTCGTCCAGAATCATCTGCAGAAAGGCCGGCGGTTTGCCTTTAATCTCCCAAATCGCATAACCGTGCTTTTCCAACTCAAAGTACGGCGCTCCGCTTACGGATAATGCTGCGAGCACCTTACACTCACCCAGAAAGGCAATTAATTCTTTCATTTTTAAACGCAGTTGGTGGAGATTGAAGACCTCCCCGATGCAAAAGGGCATGGCCTTTAACAGGCTCCATTGCCGGCCGGTTTTTTTATAGATGACAATCTCTGCTGAATCATGCAAGGTGGCGGTTTTCCCATGTCCTCCCAGAACCACCGCTATCTCTTCGTTCATAGGCTTTTCCTCCTCTTTCCCACTTTTCATAGGACAATTTTTAAATCACCTTTTTTATCGCTTTCACCGGGCACAGCTCTCCCCCGGCCCCGTCCATGACCAGGTCCTTTCCCAGCAAACCGATGGCGTCGGCCCGGCATTGGCGGCAATGATACATCTGCTGAAGATCTGACGCACACCTTTGACGCATGGCATGAAGCTCGTGAACACCGGTAGGGGAGGCGTTCTCGAAAACGCTTCCCGGAGCCGGGATCAAAGGCATGATGTTGCTGATAAAAGCTCCCCGGGCGCCGACTGCTTTCACTATGTCGGGGATATGCCGATCGTTTATGCCGGGTATCATGACAGTGTTGACCTTGATGACCGCACCCCGTCCGGCCAGATATTGAATGGCTTCCAACTGGTTTCGGATCAGCAGTCGGGCTCCTTCCGCGCCATCATAACGGCGGCCTTCAAACCAAACCTGTTGGTATATCCGGGCGCCGATGGCTGCTTTCAGGCTGTTCACGGTGACAGTGATGTGCTTAACCCCCAGTTCCAATAGAGCGTCCGCGCACTTGAGCAGTTTGAGCCCGTTGGTGGACAGGCAGAAAATGGTATCCGGAATCATTTCCTTGATCATACCGATGGTCTGCCGTGTTGCGGGCCAGTTGGCCAGGGCGTCTCCAGGACCGGCAATGCCTACCACTTTGATGTTGTCGTGCCGGGAGCGTACCCGGACATACAGACGGCAAGCCTCTTCCGGGGTAAGCAGCGCGCTGGCCACGCCGGGACGGCTTTCATTATTGCAGTCAAAGCGGCGGTTGCAATAATTGCAACTGAGATTGCAGGCCGGAGCCACCGGCAGGTGGATGCGGCCGTATTGACGATGGGCCTCAGTGGAAAAACAGGGATGCTGCCGGGTTTTTTCATCTGACCGCTGCGGGTCATGTTCAATCCTGTATTTCGACGTACAAGTGCATTTCATGGTTTGTTCACCTCGATTTTCTAGAATTTGCCGGAAGGTTCTGAATAGTATTTTTTCAGCATTCGGGGCCGGTAAGCGCTCAGCTTACTGTCCAGTAAACAGTTGGTGATGCGGTCCAAAAGCATCATCGTGCCTGCATAGCCAACCGATACCAGGCGCTGTCCTCCCACCCGGTCGTGAATCGGAAAGCCCAGGCGCACTAGGGGAATCCCTTCACGTTCCGTCAAATATCTGCCGTCGGAATGCCCGATGGCGATGTTGGCCTCTGCTTTGACCGCCAGGTCCCTGATCACTGCCAAGTCGGTTTCCGTCACAGTCGCCACATCGGTCCGGCCCGCTGTCAAAGTTTGCATTTCCAATTCCAGGGCCTTGCTGTGAACGCCGCTGGCAGCCACCGCCGGGACAATCCCATTCTCCATGCAGATGCTGCTGACGGCCAGGACCATATCAGGATCGCCAAAAATAACGGCGCGCCCTTCGGCATTATATTTGTGGGAGTCGATCATGCCGTCCAGCAAGCGGCCTCTTTCCCGTTGCAGAACATCGGGGAGGGGTTGGCCGGTCAACTCCTTCAGAAGGTTGACAAAAAGGTCGGTGGCTTCGATCCCTACAGGAACGGGGCTATTATACAAAGGCACTTCGAAAGTGCCGGCCAGGTATCGGCCTGGGGACAAATGGGTCTCTACGCACCTGCTCATTTCAATGGTGGCAGACGCTCCGCCCATCATGGCCAGCTCCTGCAGACTGGTGCCGCCGCCGGCGATTTTTTGGTAAGGACGCGCAAATGGACTGTCCAGGGTTTCCGAATAATCGGGGCAGAGAATATAATCCACCCCCATAAGATCCATTATTCTTTTGATTTCCCGCACCTCGGCCGGGGTGAGATGGGGGACGATTACGTTGATGCGGTGGTGTTTGGGGACCGGTCGGGCGATGCGGGCTATAATGTGTCTGACTGCCAGGAAATAGCCCTCACTGTGGCCGCCCCCATACCCCGGTGTGGGGACGCTGACCAGGGGATAAGCGCCCATGTCCCGCTCAACCGTGTATTCTGCAGCAATGCGCGCGATATCTTCCCCGATGGTCTCGGCCAGACAGGTGGAAAGAATCCCGATCAGTTCAGGATGGTAGACTTGAATCAGATGATCCAGTCCTTTTTTCAAATGGACGCTTCCGCCATAGATGGTTCCCGGCTCGGTGATCGAACTGGAAGCCACGTCGATGGGTTCGTTGTAATGCTCGGAAATATGCCGGCGCATATAGGTGCTGCACCCCTGTGAACCATGAATAATGACCATTGCGCCCTGTATGCCTTTGAAAGCCAGTATCGCTCCCAGAGGCATGCAGGCGTGGCAGGGGTTTTCAATCACGCTGTGGCGCATCGTTTTGATCGCTTCCATCCTTTTATCCTCCTTGCTTAACATATTTCCAGACCGGTGAGCAAACGGTATGATATACTTCCCGGGCAAAATGGACTGCGCCTTCGAAACCGCTCAAAGGATGCTTGCGATCATGATTGTGGTCTATGAAGGCAACCCCCAGCTTGTATGCCAGAGGCCTTTCTTTGACGCCCCCCACCAACAGATCCGCTCCCTGTCTGCTCATAAAACGTTCCAATTCCGCCGGATTGGCGTCGTCGAGAATCACGGTGCCGTCCTCGACCAGATTGTGGATCTCATCATATTCCTCTTTGCGGCCGGTTTGCGTGCCGATCATGACGACCTCAACGCCCAGTTCGCGGAATTGCTTGATCAGAGATATGGCTTTGAAGCCTCCTCCCACGTAAACTGCGGCTTTTTTACCGCTCAGCTTATCCCGGTAAGCCTGAATGAACGGCTCCGCCTGGCCGGCTTCCTCTGCGATCAATTCCTCGGTGCGCGCCATGACCTCCTCATCGCCTGTGGCCGATGCGATCAAGCGCAGCGAATCGGCACTATCCTGAAGACCTAAAAAGGATACATGAAAAAACGGTATGCCGTATCGCTCCTGCATTCTTTTCGCCAGGTAGCCCATGGAGCCCGCGCACTGAACAATATTAAAAGCCGCAGCCGGCGCCGTCTGCAGAGCTTTCAAACTGGAGTCCCCGGTGAAAGCAGCATTCAGTTTTACGCCCATGCGCCGCAAATAACCGCCAATAATCCACAACTCTCCCGCCAGGTTATAATCGCCCAGGTAATTGATGCCCGGCTCCATAGCCGGCAACGGGCTATTCCCGGCTTCCATCAGGCGCATCAAGACTTCACAGGCCACCCGGTAGCCTTCGGACTTATTGCCGGCAAAACCGCTGGATTCCACCGGCAATACGGCAATGCCGTGCCGCTGCGCCGCCGCCCGGCACACCGCTTCCAGATCATCGCCGATAACCCCCGCCACACAAGTGGAATACACCAGTACCAGCGGCGGGTGGTATTTTTGCACCAGTTCATCGATGGCTGCCGCAAGTTTCCTCTCTCCGCCGAAAATAATGTCCTGCTCCTTGAGATCGGTGGAAAAACTGTATCGATAAAGCTCCGCCCCGCTGCTCAGGCTGCCCCGGATATCAAAGGTGTAGCTGGCGCAGCCGATGGGACCGTGCACCAGATGAACCGCATCGGTAATGGGGTTTAGAACCACCCGGGCCCCGCAGTACACACAGGCCCGCTGGCTCACGCTTCCGGAAACACTGTCCGCTTCACAGCTTTGTGTTGGCATCCGTTCGCCTTTGGTGCGTATAAACCCGGTTCTTGCTTTCAGCAGCGTCTCTCCGCGGTCTGTTTTCATGACCCGCTCCCCCCCTTTTTTACATGATCAGCTCCAGGTCCTCATCACGGGCATCCCGGTCCACCCGGTCCTGGAGGGCGTTGTCGATCATTTCCATGAGCCGCAGGGCTCCCCGGTAGCCCACCACAGGCAGGTAGGAATGCACTCCCCGGTCGAGTATGGGAAACCCGACCCGCACCAGGGGAATATCTTCGGCCCGGGCAATATACTTTCCATAGGTGTTGCCGATCAACAGATCGACCGGTTCATTTTTAATCCACTGATGCAGTTCAAAAAGGTCGCCGCCGGCTTTGACCCGCCCTGCCAGTCCCGCATCCTCCAGCATGGCCGTGACGGTCGCCTCGAAGTTGCCCTGGGCTCCGCCCAGGGAGGTGTTGGGGGTGCCGGTCAGAAGATGAACGGGTTTCATGCCCAGGCTTAGGACCATCTCCGTAAGGCTGGCCACAATGTCCGGGTCGCCGAAAATGGCCACCTTTTTTCCATGAAAGTGATAGTGCAGATCCGTCATGATGTCCACCAACTGTCCTCTTTCCTCTTCAATTTCATCAGGGACCTCAGCCACGAAATGCTGTCTCAAGGCCATGATCAAAGCATCCGTGGCCTGAATTCCGATCGGAGTCCGTAAAACCACTGCCGGAACCAGACACTTCCTCTCCAGCTGGTAAGCCGGGTCCGAGGCGGCATATTCCCCCAATGCCAGAGTCAGGCTTGAATTGCCGGAATCCCGGATGGCCTCCACCCTGGCGCCGCCTTTGGGGAACATGTTAAACTGACCGCTCATAGGTGAATCCAGGCTGCCGGAAGTGTCCGGAAACATAATGAAAGGCACCCCCATAAGAGCGGTAAGCCGCTTGATTTCACGCATATCGCCGGGGTTGAGAAATCCGGGCAGAATATTCACCTGCTCCCGCTTGTTCTCCAGGCTTGCTTCCGCCAGGTAATTCACCATGCCTTTGGTCATGTTGGAGAAGCCGGTAACATGGGAACCCTGATAACTGGGGGTGTTGGCATGAATCACCATTTTGCCCGGGGGGATGGCTGCCGACTTGATAATGCTGGGGATATCGTCCCCGATGGTCTCCGACAGACAGGTGGTGTGTACGGCTATGACATCCGGATTGTACAGGGTGAATACATTTTTGATGGCGGTTTTCAGATTGGCGCTGCCGCCAAACACCGAGGCTCCTTCCGTAAAAGAACTGGTGGAAGCCATCACCGGCTCGCGGAAATGGCGGGTCAAATGGGAGCGATGATAGGCGCAGCATCCCTGAGAGCCATGGCTGTGGGGGAGGCAGCGGTGAATCCCCAAGGCCGCATACATGGCGCCGATAGGCTGACAGGTTTTGGCCGGATTGATGACCGCGCCGGTTCTGGCGATTATTTCTCTGGGTGTACTGTCAAGCATTTTCCATATCTCCTTTCACCAGGGTTCCTTCCAGCAAAGGCCGGTGGGCCCAGGGAGGCTCGATGTAATTCCAGGTAGGGCTGGCAAAGCTCATGGCCACGTCCCGGGCAAAATTCAGCGCTCCTTCAAAACCGGCGTAAGGACCGCTATAATCGTAATTGTGCAGTTGTTTGGAAGGAATGCCCATCTTCTGCACCACATATTTGTCTTTAATCCCCGAGGAGAAAATATCGGGCTTGAGGATACGGATAAGCTCCTCGGTCTCAAAGTGGTTCAGATCGTCCACGATTACGCTCCCGTCTTTCATATCCTGAATCATGCCGGCGTAGGTGCTCAAGGCGATTTTGTCTTTTAACTCCGCGGCGCGTTCCGGCGATAATTTCAGGCGAAAGCGATTTTCATCGGGCGCCACATGCAAATCGGGAATATTCTTGCTGTCCGAATCGGATTTGATATTCGGTATGACTTGGCGCCCCTCATAATCATCGCGGTGGGCAAACACGTAGCCGGCTAAAATGGTCTCAATGCCCAGCTCTTCATACAGGCCTTGATAATGATGGCCCCGGGATCCCCCTACGTAGCAGAACGCAGTCTTGCCGGCGCAGATCCGCCGGTAAGGCAGCAACTGCGGTTCTATACGGGCCAATTCCCGGGTAATATAATCCTCCGTGCGTTCAATCAATTCCCGCTCCCCGAAATATAAGGCCAAACTGCGCAAGGCTTCCACTGTGGAGCGGATGCCGATAAAATTTATTTTGAGCCAGGGAGTGCCGTACTTAACTTCCAGCATGGAAGCAATATAATTGATGGAGCGGTGGCACTGCACCAGGTTCAGCTCCGCCACGTGAGCGTTGCTCAACTCTTCAAAAGATCCGTCCCCGGTCATTACGGCTTGAATATGGTAGCCCAGCTCCTCCAGCATCTTTTTAATCACCCAGCCGTCTCCGCCGATGTTGTACTCGCCCAGAATATTGACGGTGTATTTTTGCGGTGCTTCCTCCATGTCACCCGCCCCAATGACATGTTCGGTCAGCCCGTTGTTGGCGATATGATGGCCGGCCGATTGGCTGACCCCTTTGTATCCCTCGCAGCTGTAGGCGGTGACATTGATGCCGTATTTTTCCCGGGCACTTCTGGCTACAGCCTGAATGTCATCCCCGATCAGCCCCACCGGACAGGTGGCGGAAATGGTGATGGCTTGGGGCTGGAAGATTTGGACGACTTCGTCTATGGTCCGGGCCAGTTTTTTCTCTCCCCCGAAAACGATGTCGCTTTCCTGCATGTCAGTTGATACACAATAGGGCAAAAAATTCTTCATGGGGGCTTTTGACACCCCCTTGTTGCGGCGCGTCAACCAGGCATAATATCCGCAGCCTATGGGGCCGTGGACGATGTTGACCACATCTTTCAGCGGTCCCAGAACCACGCCTTTGCAGCCGGCAAAGGCGCAGCCCCGGCTGGAAATGATGCCGGGAATGGTTCTGGTATTGGCTTCGATTTCCTGATTTTCCTGAGTAATATTCTTGATAAGGATGTGTTTTTTCCGGTTGCGTTTTTCTTTGGCCGGATATTTGTTCAGTATTTCATCCAAAGTGTTATGGTTAAGCATCACTTTTCCTCCTTTGCGAATCGAACCGTATAGTGGATGCCGCCTGCCGGCCGTTTATATAGCCGCTTCTCCGCTTTCACCGGTTCTGATTCTTAGCGCATCCAATACCGGCAGGACAAAAATCTTCCCATCGCCTCGATTTCCTTCTTGGTTTACCTGCAGGATAGTTCCAATAATCCCAGGCACTTGATCGTCATGAGCCATGACGGTGAGCAAGCGTTTGGGAATCAGGCGTCCACCTCGGGCAATGCTGTCTTGAATGGTGGAACCGATTTCCTCATTAGCTCCCAATTGAGCCAGCAGGGTAAAATCAACCGGGCTTCTGCCCCGGCCCTGAACCTTGATGGCATGAAGGCCGCAGATCCCTGTGTCCGCCAGAGCTTTTTTGGTTTGGTTGACTTTATTCATGCGAATGATGGCGACAACTTCCTTCATAATCAAACCTCCTGACTGATCCGGCTACAACGCCTCTTCACCGCTGCTGATGGTGTAAACTTCTTCTACCGGGCTCACAAAAATTTTCCCGTCTCCAAAAGCTCCCTTGTCGCCGGTCTTGGCGTATTTGGAGATAATGCTGATGACATCATATTTGTCCTCATCATTGACCACGATCAGCAGAAGCTCCTTGGGGATTTCATCATAGACAATTTCGCCTACGTTAATGCCCCGCTGCTTGCCGCGTCCCACCACATCATACTTGGTCACCGCGGGAAAACCGGCGCTGTTCAATTCGTCCAGGATGACATTGGTTCTCTCCGGTCTCACAATGGCTCTGATCATAATCATTTTGGCCGCCTCCTTCATCACCGGCTCATAAAGAGTCCAGTATGCCATAGTCCATCATCAGTTCCTCCAGCCGGTCCTGGGTCATGGGCTTGGGAACCACGAACATTTGGTTCTCGGCCATTTTTCCGGCCAGTTCCCGGTACTCGCCGGCCTGGTTGCAATCCTGATCATAATCGATAACCGTTTTCTTGTTGATCTCCGCTCTCTGCACGATGTTATCCCGGGGCAGGAAGTGCAGCAGTTGCGAGCCCAGCTCTTCAGCAAAAGCCTTCAGCAGCTCGTGCTCGTTGTCCACGTTGCGGCTGTTGCAGATGATGCCGCCCAGCCTGACATCACCGCTCTGGGCGTACTTGCCGATGCCCTTGCAGATGTTGTTGGCGGCATACAAGGCCATCAATTCCCCGGAAGCCACAATGTAAATCTCCTTGGCTTTGCCTTCCCGAATGGGCATGGCAAAGCCCCCGCATACCACGTCCCCCAGAACATCGTAAAATACGTAGTTCAATTCCGGGGTATAGGCGCCCAGGGATTCCAGGAGGTTGATGGAGGTGATAATTCCCCGGCCTGCGCAGCCTACCCCCGGCTCCGGTCCGCCCGATTCCACACAGCGGGTGTCTCCAAAGCCTACCCGCATGATGTCTTCCAGTTCAATGTCTTCACCCTCGTCTCTCAAAGTGTCAAGAACCGTCTTCTGGGTCAGGCCGTGGAGGATCAAGCGGGTCGAATCACCTTTGGGATCGCATCCCACCACCATGACCTTATTGCCCGCTTCAGCCAGTGCGGCCACCGTGTTCTGCGTGGTGGTGGACTTGCCGATGCCGCCTTTTCCGTAAATAGCAATCTGTCTCATCATTGCTTCAACTCCTTTTATTAAATATAGAAAAGACGCCCTGATGCCTTTTGTGGCATTGAGGCGCCTTTACCTGCGGATTGATACAGTTTTGCCCAAAACCTTTATGCCCTCAGTTATCCGGGTGTCTGGGCCAACCATGGACAGAAACGCAAAGGCCCCCGTATTTCTACGGAGACTCCTTTGCCCGGCATATCTATTAGAGGGAAGGGGACAGAAAATAAAAAGTCTTCGTGTGATTACGAAGACTTCCTTGCCCGATTATATTGATTATGGCTTTCTTTTATATTTTTATATATTACGTGATGCCGGCCGAAAATACAACTCTATTTTGCCGGTTATACTTGTATACATTAATCCCCGCAAGCGGGATGCGTCAGGCAACAGCTATGCCCCTGTATTGAAAAGTCAACCGTACATTTATTGTCATGTCCGTACTATAGTAAATTCATTGCAGTTCCAGTTGTTTAAAACCGCCGAAATCCTCAGCCATTTGCGCATAAACTTCTTTTCCCAGCAGAAGCTTGTAGATCTCGTCCGCCTTTTTCTCCGGATCAATATCACGGAATTGTTCAGGGTAAAGCACTTTGCCTATATAATAAGCATCGGCTATGGCCGTGTCGATATTGGTCGTATAAAAGTTGTAAGGCAGTTGGGAATAGATTTCCTTATTTTTGACAGCCGAGAGGGCCTGATAGAATCCCGGATTTTTCCGGTAATCTTCCAGAACCGACTGCAGTCCGCCGGCATCAATAAAAATCTTATCCGGGTTCCAGGCGATCAATTGCTCCTTATCGATCATCAGGGATCCGCTTTTCCCGGTCTCATCCACCACATTCTTGGCATTAATGGCCTGAAACAGAGCATAGTTGCCCTGGGTGCTTTCGATTCCATGCGTTCCTTTCATCCCCAGACCGCCTACATAGACCGTAGGTTTCTGATCTTCGGTAATATTTTTAGTTCTGGATTCCAGGTCGTTTTTAAACCTGTCCATCAACTCTGCCAGTTCCTGGGCTCTTGACTCCATTCCGGTGATTTTGCCGATCAGGGTTAACGAAGCGTTTACCTGGGGATCAAAGACGGAGGCTTGCCCATAGCTTAAGGCCACCACCGGAATACCGGTTTTGGACTGTAAATTATCCGCAGTGGCCTGATCGGCCGCATAGGTGGTGAAAATGACATCCGGCTTGACAGCCAGAAGCCTCTCAGGCTCAGGAGCGTTATTGGGGCCTCCCGGCCCTATCTCCGGGAGGTCGGCCAAAGAGGGATTGGCAAGCAGATAGGGTTTTCCCGTTGCGCTGTCTTTATCCATTTTTTCGATCCCGGCCAGAATACCGGTATTGTTGAAATAACAGCAAAGCCTTAAGGCGCCCGGGCCTATGGCCACCACCTTTTGGGCCGTACCGTCAAGCTCCACTTGTCTCCCTAAAGTATCGGTCACGATAATTTTTGAAGAAAGGGAAGTCGTTGTCTGGGCAGGCCGGGAAAAGCAGCCGCTTGAAAGGAATACCATACCAAACAGCAGCGCGATAGACAGAAAGATAAATCCTTTTTTCATCATAAGAGCCTCCTAAGCTAAAATAAAAAAATATCTGTTCCGAGAATCAAACCGGAATCACAACCGGCACATTCTCGATTTCCTTGATTTTGACCGGCACCGAGTAAACGCTTTCTATATTTTGCGGAGTCATTACCTCCAGCCCGCCCGCCGCAAAAATGACCCCGTTTTTTAGTAACAGAAACTTATCGGCAAAGCGGATAGCCAGGTTCAAATCATGCATAGTGACCACCGCGCCTATGTGTTGATCTCTAACAACGTCTTGAATGATCCTGGCTACTTCGAGCTGATTTTTCAAGTCCAGGCTGCTGGTGGGCTCATCTAGTAAAAGAAGCTCCGGCTCCTGGGCCAATGCTCTGGCGATTACCACCTTTTGCTGTTCTCCTCCGCTTAATTCTTGAAGATATCTTAAGGCGTAATTCTCCAGTTTTAGTATTTTCAACGCCTTGCGGGTGATCTCCAGGTCCGTTGGCGAAGCCTCCCACTGAATATAGGGTTTTCTGCCCAGGAGCACGGCATCGAAAACGGTCGTGTTGCTGCTCTCCTGACGTTGAGCGACATAGCCGATCCTTTTGGCAAGTTCCCTCCCGCTAAGTTTGCCGGTTTCCTGGCTCTGGATAAAAACAGTGCCGGAATAAGGCTTTAAAACCCGGTTGAGGCATTTTAAAAGCGTAGACTTTCCTGCGCCATTGACCCCCAGAACCGCGAGAAAATCTTTTGGGGAAACGGCAAAGTTGACATCCTGTAAAACCGGCCGGCTCGGATAGGTAAAGGATAAACCCTTTACTGATAAAATCACTTTTTATACCCCCTTATCAGCAGATAAAGAAACAGCGGCGCTCCAAAAAAGGAGGTGATCGCTCCGACCGGGAGCACTACGGGGGCCACCATTGTCCTGGCCAGGGTATCGGAAACCAGCAATAGGAGCGATCCCATCAGGGCCGAAGCAGGTACCAGATAGCGATGATCGCCGCCGATCACTCTCCGCATGATCTGGGGGCCCACCAGACCGATAAAACCGATAATGCCAAGGAAGGAAACCGCTACGGCCGTAATCAGAGAGGAGACAAACATGCCCCCCTGTCTGACTCTTTCAACACGTACTCCCAGACTTTGGGCAGTTTCTTCACCGCTGTCCAGAGCATTGTAGTCCCATCTCCTGAACAGGAAATAGATGAACGACAATACGGTGATGCAGCCCATAATGGCGATTTCAGTCCAGCCCGCCCTTCCCAGGTCTCCGAATGTCCAGAACACCACGGCGGCAATCTGAAAATCTTCGGCAAAATATTGAATCAGAATCGTTCCGGCCGAAAAGAGCGAGCTTAACGCCACGCCGGAAAGAACCATAGCCTCCGGTGAAAAACCCCGGATCCCCGCCAGGAGCAAAATAACCCCAGTAGCCGCCATGGAACAGATAAAAGCGGAAATCGTCACCAGATACGGGTTGTTAATCGTTACGGCATCTGTACTGGTACTCTGAATACTGCCGGCTCCGAAGACGATGATCGCCAGGTTGGCGCCAAAAGCCGCGGCATTGGCTATACCAAGGGTGGAGGGAGAGGCCAGGGGATTGCGGAGATTGTTTTGCATTACACAACCTGCCACCGACAGCCCCGCACCGGCGATGATGGCCGCCATTATCCGGGGCAGACGGATTTGCCAGATAACAAGATGCGATGCGTCATTTCCGTATCCCAGGACGGATTGAATTATTTGCCAAGGGTTTAGGTTCATGGAGCCGGCATTCACCGCCAATACCGACATCACCGCAATCAAAAACAGCAACCCTGCCAGGATCAATTGTTTTCTTACCGTAAATCTCTGATAACCATCCCTTTCCTTCAAGCCGCAGGCCTCAGGCGGCTGAGGTCTGAGCCTGTTCCCGGAATTAACAGGCTTTCCTACCATCCCCTGCCATATGCCTTAAAGCAATCCAGACAAACCTTCTGGCCCTCCTGCAATCTCATCTTATGTTCCGGGGCGCTTTCGCCGCAGGATTCACAAACAATGGATGAAAAAATCCTCGCTGCTTCAGGCAAAGAGAAAGCGGGCTTCATAAAATCAAATATTTCTTCCGCCGGGGCATTCAGAATATATTCCTGATGCTCTTCACGCTCCATTTCTTTTGGGGATGGTTTAACAATCATCCGCAGGCTCTCGCCGTTCTTCCTGTTGAAAAAACTGAAAGCCATTTTCCCGGTATCCCGGTAAAGCAAATTTCCCTTGCCAAAGCTGCATCCGGTCAGTAGCTGGATGGCATCGACACCGCAGGCGTCATTTTCAGTGACGCAAACAAATTCTTCATCCGCTGAAAAAGTAAGGCCTAGCTTTTCCTGAGCGGCCTGGGACGCTTTAAAACCGATCGCCAGGCCGGGGCAAGCATGCCCGTGAAAATCGACCGCTTTTTCCCAATCCGTTTTGTTCATAATATAATCACCTTTCTTATCCCGCCGGCTTGATTATTACGCCACCCGCCAAAACAAAGTTGCGATGGTCGTATCGACATCTTCATAAACGAAACCGTCCCGGGCCAGCATGCTTAGATAGGCTTTCGCCTTTTCCTCTTCCGGCATGGTGATATCCCGATAGGTTTTGATCCTGTTGATATACAACCCATACGCTTCTTCGAGAGTTTTCTTCATCTTCCAGGTTTGTTGCTCATATTCCAACTGCGGCAAGTATCCCTGCCTCCATAGCAGTTCGAAGGCGAACAGGATTTCTTCATCGCCGCTCTCCCGGCGCTCTCTGATGCCAATCAGATCTTTGACCGCATCGGATACCGGGTCTGTTCGCCTGATAGGCTTGGCCAGCATACACCAGCCTTTGGAGGCCGCCGACAATTTCTCAAAAGTATCCGCACTCTGGACGGCAGGAGTCATATGGGCGAAAACCAGATCAAAACTTTTTTTGTGCCCGGCGGATTCAATATCCAGCTTATGCCAGTCCGCACAGAAAAAGTTTACATTCTCGACGCGGTACTCAAGCATTCTTTGTTTGGCTATCTCGAGCATTGGGGGAGAAAAATCTAATCCGGTCACATGCCGGCAGCGGCCTGCTATGGCCAGGGCATATCTTCCTGCGCCACATCCTACGTCTAATACCAGGCTTGCAGGGTTTAGCATCTTATTTTTTTCCAACAGTTTTAAAAAAGCATCGTCCTTGAAATCAGGCAGAATAAATTCCCCGAAACTTCCGGCCATTGAATTCCACATATCCACACTGGCCCGTTTGTTTTGTTTTTTCAAACTCCATTTTTTTCGGATTTGTTCAATATTTATGTAATCAACCCCTGTCAAACAATCAAGATTTTCCCATTTTTCAAGAATCCCGCCTGGGGGGATAAAAAAAAGCCATGAAGCACCGAACCTGTTCCATACAGGTTTTTCGGCCTTCATAGCCTTGTTAAAAACATATTATTATGTTGGCCCGCAAAATGTCAAGTGGCCGAGAGGAAGCGGAGGTCTTTATTCTCTCGCTTCATGCTTCATAGAGCAGTTGAGAAGGATTATATAAATAGTTTGGAAGAAATAAACAAAAAGATTATGAACATCAGAAGCCATCTAAGAACGGGCAGAGTGTTGGACGATAATGTTGTGGGAGGTTTCTTTTGTGAGCCAAATATCCATTTATTAGCTCCCTGGATTTCAAATTATCAGTATAAAATAAAGATAAATAAGAATTTGATTTGGTTTAACCGAGATTATTTAATAAAGGGGCAATAAAATCGTGTCAGGTAAATATAAGATTATCGATGAAAACAATTGGAAACGCGCCATACACTGTCAAATATTTAGAAACAGCATCGAGCCATCGTATTGTGTGACTTTTGAGCTGGATATAAGCAATTTCTTAGCGAGAGTTAAAGAGATGAGATATTCGTTTTCAATGGTTTTAATCTTCGTTGTTTCTAAATGCGCAAACGAAATCGAGGAGTTCAGATACCGCTTTGTAGATGGTAAAATAGTGCTTTATGATCGGATTGATACCGCTTTTACGTATATGAACCAAGATACCGAACTTTTTAAAGTTGTCAATGTTGAAATGCAGGATACAGTAGAAGAATACGTCGCTATCGCCAGGGAAAAAGCTGAAAATCAAAAAGAGTATTTTACAGGGCCATTAGGTAATGATGTGTTTCAGTTTTCGCCATTGCCGTGGGTGTCATATACTCATATTTCCCATACCAACTTGGGGAAAAAAGATAATGCTACGCCTCTCTTCGATTGGGGAAAATTCTTTGAAAGAGATGGGAAATGGATTCTTCCTTTTTCCGTTCAAGTGCATCATTCCTTTGTAGATGGAATACATATTGGAAAGTTGGCCGGCTCTTTACAGAACTACTTAAATGAATTCTAATTTAATGGATTATGAGCATAATGGGAACTTGCTAAGGCGTTGAGAAATCAGCGTCTTTTTTATCCCAAAATCAGCTGCATAAGCACTGCGGGCAGGAGTAACGATCTTCTGCCTTTCTTTTTCGGCCGGTTGTATTTGAGGACAATCGTAACCCACACCTAACGAAAGACTGACGTCTTTCGTTGCAGCAAGCACTGAATTTGGTCGCCCAAATTCGCTTGTTAGAGGTTTCGCCCCTAATGCCCTTTAATATGGAGCATTATTTAAACTTGACCAATCGGTCTATACAATATAGACTCAAAATATAGGTCTATGAGACATAGACTCAAGGGGGATTGCCATGAAAGAATATAAACTGTCGCGTAGCGAAGCCAAATTCGCCGATTTGATCTGGAAGCACGAACCACTTGGCTCCGGTGAATTGGTTAAAATATGCGAAAAAGAGATGGAGTGGAAAAAGTCTACAACCTATACGGTACTGAAAAACCTATGCGAAAAAGGTATCTTCCAGAATCAAAACGCAGTTGTTACATCCCTGATCAAAAAGGATGAATTTTACGCAAGGCAGAGCAGGCGGTTCGTTGAAGATGCTTTCGGAGGATCGCTTCCTAAATTTCTGGCAGCTTTCATCGGAGGCAACAGGCTCAGCGACCGTCAGGCCGAAGAGCTAAAAAGTCTAATTGACCAGCATAAGGAGGGATAGCCGTGGAGGATCTGTTTATCTCCGTTTTGAACATGAGCCTAACGGCAAGCTATGTAATCACCGCCATTATGCTGGCACGCCTTTTTCTGAAAAAAGCTCCGAAAGCGATTTCCTATGCGCTGTGGGCGGTGGCGGGCTTCCGGCTCGTGTTCCCCTTCTCGTTTGAGAGCGTGTTCAGCCTGATCCCGTTCAAGTCCGCGCCCATTCCGGCGGACATCGCTATGCAGCCGATACCGCGCGTTGACAGCGGGATTCGCATTGTCGACAATGTCGTGAGCAGTGTCCTCCCTGCCGCAACGCCCGCCGCGAGCATGAACCCGGTGCAGGTCTGGCTGACAGTCGGCGCATACCTGTGGTTCGCAGGCATGGCGATTATGCTGATTTACAGCGTCGTGTCCATGGTACTGCTCAAACGGCGGCTGAATGACGCGGTGATCATTGAGGATAATATCTACCGAGCCGAAAACCTCAAAACACCGTTTGTCCTCGGATTATTCAGACCGAAAATCTACATTCCGGCGGGGCTCACGGACGAGGAAAACCGCTATATTATCCTGCATGAGCGGACGCATATCCGGCGGCACGATCATGTTGTAAAGCCCCTCGCGTACTTTATTCTCTGCCTGCACTGGTTCAACCCGCTTGCATGGGCGGCGTTTTTACTGATGAGTGCGGATATGGAGATGTCCTGCGATGAGCGGGTGCTTAAGGAAATCGGCGGCGAAACGAAAAAAGCCTACTCCATGTCGCTTCTGTCTTTAGCGGCGGAGCGACCCATCATTGGCGGCAGCCCTCTCGCGTTCGGGGAGGGCGGCATGAAGGAACGGATCAAAAACGTGCTGAATTTCAAAAAGCCTTCTCGGGCGATCATCATTGCCGCTGTCGCGCTCGTGGCGATTCTGAGCGTGGGCTTTGCGATGAACAGAGTAACCGCCGTCACCGGCGATTATGATTTTTACAACTTTAGCGTAAATGGATTCATGCTCGGTGCCGATATAAGCGAAATGGATACGTCAACCCTCACTCCCGCCGAATCATTGCATGTCAGCGACGGATACGATTTTAATTATGAAGAAGTACGTTATAGTGCGGATGCGAACACTGGGCGGCTTATTAAAATGTTCGTCAACGTGTATGACGGCGCATATATTCCGGCGGTGACAATCCATAAGGACGAAGGCCCCATATATATTCCCCATAATCTAAATACCATTGAGCAGGTTATCGATGTTTTCGGCCAAGGCGGGGGCGGCTGGCAGGATAGAGAGCAGGGTCTGCGCTATATGGAATACCGTCAGAAAGAGGGGCAATCGTCGGCAACGGTCAGGTTTGTCTATACAAATGGTGTGTCAGATGGGATAACCCATCGTCTTGTTTGGGTAATGGCTGAGAGCAGTTTGCCGTATCACGCGGAATCGAGGGATGTGTCATCCGCTGAGCCCTTTACATTTTCATCCGATGAAACTGATCTGATAAGACTTGGTACACTTGCCTTCGACACGTATATGGAGTTTCTAATGAGTGAAAAAACTTCAGTCAATGAGCGGATCGCTTCATATAAGCTTAATGATATCTCTGTTATGGCAGGTGATATCAATGAATTCTGCGTTTCCCTGAATTATGATTTTACCACTGATAACAACAGCTATGTAAATCCCGCACGCGGCGCTAAAGGCAAGGGAACCTGGCCCGACAATTATTTGGAGCTCAGAGTCCAGCATGCATATGAGGATATATACACTATCATAAGCATCGGCACAGGCGGCGGCGGGCAGGGACTCACACCATACGCCTCGCAGCAAACCACACTTGAACCCATTGCCCCAGGGTGGTCGCCCGAGCAAAGTCTCGGCGCCGATATGGCGTCCCTTGACTACGCTTCAGATGATATCGTGATTTTCCACGGCTATTTCGGACTGTTTGTTTACGAGCTTGATTCGCGCCGGATCATACGTAGCCTTGATTTAAAACCGATCCATTGTAACGCAACGCAAGGCGACGATTATTGTGAGGTTTCGGTTAGCATGGATGGGAATACGGTGCAACTCCATCGTATGAGCAGTGAAAATATGTATGTTTATACCGTTTCAGACAATACCCTGCGGGAAACGCCTTATGAGCTTATGAGCAATCGGTTTGGAGGCAATTTTGTCGCGACAGAGGATGTGATTGATCCCGAAAAACTTGGGGCATATAGTGATCGCGCCGTCAAATTCGATACAGGGGAATATGGATATCTGCGTACCTCCGACTGGACGCTGGGCACACTCTCTTATGTACGCGATGACTCCCTGTTTTCTCTTTTCGGACGGTAGTATTGGAGAACAATCGAAACCCACATAAAACGAAAGACTGCCGCCTTTGTTGCAGCAAGCACTGAATTTGGCCGCCCAAATTCGCTTGTTAGGGGCCTTCGCCCCTAATACCTCAAAGTATTTATAGAAATGCTTTCTACAACAGCACCAATCAATATAAAGACGATTCCAACCATCAGCGTTACTTTCTCCACTTTCCATATATAAATCATATAAATCACTCATGTTAGCGAAACTGAAACGAAAAAAATGATGCTTGGCATCTTTATTTTGACAATACTCCTACATTTTTCAGCTCAGAGAATTTTCATTCAATCATTCCCATGAAAACATGGAAAAATAAAAATTGAACAGCTCATCATTTTGGGTATTATCAAACGTTTATACTATGGGGACATCCCTGGGTATTTAAATGTTGCTTTATTAAAACCATTTTTTAAGATTTTTAATCATCTTAGATGCCTTAAAACGTTTTTATATGATAAGGGAATCTTTCCGGAGGATTAACCTTGCTGCATGAAGACGAATTGCTGCAAAGAATAAAAGATGGCGATATTTCAAGTCTGGATGAACTTGTTGCGCTTTATTATCCGGGCATACTTCGTTATTGCCTGTGGCATACACAGAACAGGCAGACGGCCGAGGATGCGACGCAGGAAACTTTTTTGAAAGCCATCCGGCACCTTGATGCATATGTTCATCGCGGCAAATTCAAAGCCTACATTTACAAAATCGCCGCCAATGCGTGCATTGATTATAGCCGCAAAAGGATCACAGAGCGGTTGCCGGATGATTTGGCGGAATCCGACAACCGCTTGGAACAGATTGAATCGGAGGAAAACTTTGCATGGCTGCTGCGCCGTTTGCCAAACGAACAACAAGAAGTCGTAATGCTGCGTTTCGTACACGAGTTGAAAATCCGGGAAATCGCGGAGGTTACAGGCGTGCCGATGCGCACGGTACAGTCCCGGCTGCGGAGCGCCTTAAAACGAATTGAAAAAGACCTTTGATAAGGAGGGGAGATAGATGAACAGAAAAATGCGTTCAAAATTACAGGCTGCGCTGAAAGACCAGCCCGCCCTGCAAATATCGAAGGAACATCTGACCCAAACAATGCAAGCGGCCCGCATGGCGTACCAAAACCGCAGGCAGCGGGAGCGTATCCAATATTCGGCTTTCCTGCTGCGGCAGGTACGGTTTATCGGCGCGACCGTTTGGCTGTTGCAGGGACTTCTTTTGTTATGCGCCTTTTGGCTGTTTGGTTTTGCGATCACGGATACTGTTTCTGATCTCGCTCCGCGCCATTTGCCGGTACTTCTCGGCTGTTTTGCAGTCTTTATCGCCATGACCGGCATCCCTTTTATCGGGCGCTCGGCACAGTATAGAATGCTTGAAGTGGAAATGGCGACGCGAATTTCGATTCCAAAACTATTGCTGACCCGGATTCTTCTTATAGGCATTGGCAATGTACTGCTGCTTACGGTTTCTTTACTTCTGGCAAGAACAGGAACAGAGTTTGGTACAGGAAACATCGCCATATACCTGCTGCTGCCGTATTTGATTGCATGCTGCGGCTGTTTGTTTATTCAGATATACGCCCATGGCCGACACCAAGGATTTGCCTGCACCACCTATTGTTTCTTCTTGATTTTGCTGCTTTTTATACTGTACAAGACTGCCCCGGTGGTTTATAAACAGGCCTCAGTCGGAGTTTGGGGAGCGTTATGTGCACTGTGTGCAGTGATTCTCGCCGCAGGGTTGTATCGTCTGCTTCATAAGGCGGCCTCCCTCGACCTATGCGCGAACGGAATATAACCGAGGCGGGAAGCCCCTAGCCTCATTGCAGCGGTGTGTTGAAACTGCTTCGCAGTTTCTTCCTATGCTTAAAGAACATAAAAAAGGAGCATGAACATGGAGCTTGCGATTCATGGGTTGACCAAACGGTATAAGGATAAAACCGCCGTAAATAATGTAAGCCTGACACTTACCCCCGGCGTATGGAGTCTTCTCGGTGCAAACGGAGCGGGCAAAACAACCTTAATGCGGATGGTGGCCGGAATTTTAACGCCTACTTCCGGCAAAGTCCAATATGACGGCATAGAAATCAAAATGTTGGGCGAAGCCTACCGGGATGTCTTTGGCTATCTGCCGCAGACCTTTGGATTTTATCCGGAATTTACGGTGGCGGACTATCTGCAATATATGGCTTCGCTGAAAGGGTTGTCTAAAAGGGAAACCAATCAAAAAATAGACGAGCTGCTTCACAAGCTAACCCTTGCGGACGTTCGGAACAAGCATATCCGCAAGCTGTCGGGGGGGATGCAGCGCAGAGTGGGGATAGCACAGGCGCTTTTGAACGACCCGGATATTTTGATTCTGGACGAACCCACCAGCGGCCTTGACCCTGGCGAGCGCATACGCTTCCGAAATATCCTTTCGGAGTTTGCGCAGCAACGGATTGTATTGATTTCCACCCACATTGTGTCCGACGTGGAATATATTGCGAACCGCAACGCGATTATGAAAGACGGACAAATTATTGCGGTCGGCACTACAGACGAGCTTGTGAAAATGATGGGCGGCAAGGTATGGCAAGGAACGATTCCAGCGGAACAGCTTCATCATTATGAGCGTACCGTCCGGGTTGTGACCGTCCGCAATGAAGAAGGCGGGAGAGTATCGGTACGGTATGTTTCGGAAAGTCCGGGCTTGCCGGATTCACAGACCGCCTCCCCCCGGCTTGAGGATTTGTATCTCTGGCTGTTTCGTGGCGAGGAAGCCGTAAAGGAGGATGCCATATGAAGCGCATGATAGCTTTGGAACTCAAACGGGTGGCAAAAACCCGTTCCACATGGATACTGGCGGTGGGGGCACTGCTGCTGTCAGTCATTATGGCACTTTTGGTTATCTCCTTTGCGCGCCATTGGAACCTTGATGAAAATGGTACGGAAGTAAGGCTTACCGGCAGGGATGCGATACAGGCAAATCAGGAAATGCTGAAACCGATTGAGGGTGAGCTTACGCCGGAGAAAATACGAGCCGCCTTTGAAGCCTATCATGAGGTATATGAAACCTATGGAGCAAAGATGGAGGATATACCCAAAGATGTATATTATCAAAAAATATCGCCAATTAATGCTATATTAAATAACGTACGCGAGGTCTATGTGGATAAATCCACCGGCATTCCCGTGCCGCTGTATGAGATTTCACCTGAAGAAGCGGCCAACTTCTACCAGCAACGCACGGAGCGCCTTGCGGACTATCTGTCAAAAGAATATAAGGATGCTCCCGATGCCGTGGAACAAGCTCTTGCAACAAATGAGAAAGTAAAAGCGCCCTTCTATTATCTATATGGCGTTGGGGACAGCGACACGTCGGAGTATCTGACCATGTGCATTTTCCTGTTGGTTATGTTATGCACAGTCATTGCCGCGCCCATCTTCTCCGCTGACTATCAAAGCGGCGCGGATGACATTTTGCGTTGCGCCAAACATGGAAGGCAACGTTTGGCAATTGTAAAGCTGTTGTCCGCGATTTTGCTTACAACCGCAATTTTTGCGGTCTGCGTATCGGCCTTTATATTGATTTCATACGCCGCATTCGGTTGGGATAGTCTGAAAACAACGCTGCAACTGGCGTTTTCCGCAATATCCTTTATACCGCTTACCGTAGGAGAAGCCAATACGCTGGTTGTCTTTTCCGGTCTGCTTACTTTCCTGGCGACGGTATGCTTTACACTATTTCTTTCAACCAAATTCAAAAATCCGATTACAGTCTTGGGACTTGCCCTTGGCGGCTGTTTGTTGCCCACTGTTTTATCTTTTGCCGGAAGCGGCGCCAATATCGAAAACTGGATCAGGCTATGCTTGCCCTCAGGGGGAGTCGGACTTAGAAACAGCTTTTTCTTTGAGTTGACCGAATTTAACTTTTTACCTCTTGGGCCGATCAGCGTCTGGACACCGTATATCATCCCGGTGGCGGCAGGGATAGAGATTGTCTTGTGCTTTATCCTTGCAGTACACTCTTATTCCCGGCATGAAGCGTCCTGATCGGCTAAGGCCTAAATTTCACCATTGTTGGGAATGGGGTTCTTCTTGCGTCACCACACGGGTTTGCTTATCTTGTCCGGCGCACCGTTGCCTATCGGAGGCATTTTTCCTTTCCTCGTCATTGCGGCGGCAATCAACGGCGACGTCAACGCATCAACACCGTCCTAAAAAACTACGAGGAGTATATTGACGCTTTTAAAATAACATAACATCATAACCTGCATGTGAGCGCGTCCCCCTCTTTCCGTGCTTTTCCATAGGAGACAATCGGGGTATTTCTCCGATTTTGGGCACAGACCTTTATCTCTCGTTTTTTGGATATATTAAGTAGAAAAACTTTTTGTAAAGGAAACTTGACAAAAAGTAAGTGCTTTGTCAAAATATATGTAAAGGAAACTTGTCGGGCGGGAGGATGACTATTTGAAAAATAATGTTGAAAGGATACGAAAAGAAAAAGGGCTAAGTCAAGAGGAACTTGCTAAAAGATTGCGGGTTTCTCGGCAAACGATAAGCTCCATAGAAACGGGAAAATACAATCCCTCATTAGATTTGGCCTTTGCCATAGCCGATTTTTTTAATAAAAAGATCGAAGACATTTTCATTTATGAAAGGAGCAAATAGCCATGAAAAAAAGCTATTTATGGTGTGGTTTAAGTTTTATTGGAATTGGCTGCGTTTTAATAGGTGCCACAATTATTTTTGACACGAGGCTGCAAAGTTTATTGTACGGTTTTGCTGGTGCGCTTATTGGCCCCGGAGCGGTAATGGCAGGAAAATATTTTTATTGGATCATGCCGGAAAATGCAGAGAGATATAAAGAAAAACTTGATCATGAATCTATCGAGATACATGACGAAAGAAATGAGGGGTTAAGAAACAAGGCGGGCAGATATGCTTTCCTTTTGAGTCTTTTTGTTATTTCCACATCAATAGTTGTTTTTTCTATTCTGGGGGAATTGGAAGTCATAGAAAACACGCGCATAATTATCATGTACTTAGGAGCATTGTTTCTTTTTCAAATCGTATCGCTATCTGTGTTCCATCGGCATTTGCAAAAAAAATGTTAAAGTTATTTTATTCTGCCCTTTGCCGATAAATTCCCATGGGATACCGAGTTTGACCCTGTCCGCCTGGAATTCGGCGAGGTTTACGCCTCGCTGCGCAAAAAAGGTGGATGCGGATAGTCCGGCAGAATCAAAGGCTGAAGAGATACTATACAGCTTCTTTCATGTCCTTGTCAAATATAAATCCACATACCAGAGATGTTAAAGGCGACACCAAGACAAGGCCAAGACAGCCTACGAAGGTATGCAATATCTCTGCTGCTATTGGTTTTGAATTGAGAATATTCATTAGTGGTGTTCCTTGAGCCATATATACCATAAGAACTGTGATATAGCTTCCCACATAAGCCAATAGCAAGGTGGTGGTTTGAGTGCCAACTACGGATTTTCCAATATTAAGTCCTGCTTTCACAAGCTCTGTCTGAGTGATCTCTGGGCTATTTTTAACAATTTCCTCCAGTGCTGACGAAATATCTATTGCTAAATCAAGTATAGCTCCTGAGCTTGCAAGATATATCCCCGCTTGAAAGATGGAGGTTAGGTCCAGTTTCATAAATCCTGAGTATAACAGGGATTCGGCTCCTTCCATTACAGCACCGTGTATATTGAAGAGACTTCCAAAGGTTATGGCCAAAAAACATGTTGCTAAAGAACAAATCGTAGCACTGATAATGGCTGCATAGGCCTTTTTGGAAAAGCCGGCCACTAAAAGAAGTGTAACAATCGTCAGTACATTGCCGACAATTAGTGCCACTAATAATGGATGATAACCATGCAGCATCGCCGGTATGAGAATTTTCCAGATGCTTAGCAGGGCAAAGGCAATGGAAAGCAAGGTGCGAACTCCAGTAAATCCGGAAAAAATTATGATAACAAGTGCAAAGACTCCGATTAAAAGTAATTCCTTATCTACACGATAATGATCAATCATGTTGGCAAAGTTGATCTCGTTATTCTCATTAAAACCAATCAGTACCCAGGCTTTGTCCCCTTCTTGAAAAATTTTATCAATGGTTAAACTGCCGGTAAGCATATTATTGGCCTGAATCTGTTCTCCCTTATGCGAACCTGTTTCTATCTCAATTACAGCACTTTGATCACCGAGCTTATAGATTCCCGAACTGTTTATTCCTAAATTATTGACGGAAATGACCTTGGCCCGAACACCTTCGGTATATCTATATTCTTGCTTCTGAAATCCTGTGGGCAATATGGCAAGAATTGCCACTATGATCAAAAAAACTATGGTAAAAACAAGTTTTTTTCGATGTAGGTTCTTTAATAACTTTTTCAATTGATACTCCTTTCATCACATCATTAAAACAAGGCTGGCGTAAATTCCAGCCTTGTTTTATCTATTCTATTAAAATCCTGAGTTGTTTTTTAGAATGGCTAGTTAAGTTTCGTAGCTGCTACTAATTTATCGTATACTTCCGTGTTCTCATAGGCGCCGTTAAATAGCTCTGCGCTTGCACCTGTTGCATATACCGGTACCGGCACTCCTGTATGCGAATATGAGGTCCATCCTATACCGGCTTTATTATTAATAATGTGTGTTAATGTTACTGAAAGCGGATTGTAACCGCCGTATAACAGATCGGTTTCTTCATTGTCAGTAGGCTCATCTGCCATGGTTTCAGCAAAAGCAGTTTCTAGTTTAGCCATTTCTCTATCTGATAATTCTAATGTCATATAACTTGGCTCACCTTTACGACTGATGTCGCCGGTCGCATTGTTAACAAGACCAAAGTTTTTAGTAATCACCGGCATGACATCTGCAAATGTTAAATTGGGGTTATTTTCCTTCATATTGTCGATCAATTCATCAAATGCAACATACGTCATCTTTTGATTATTTAAGAGATGAAAAGCGGTATCATAATTGGTTGTTGCTTGCCCTATCGTCATGCCGCCTGTTTCATGGTCGCCGGTTACAATGATCAAAGTTTCATCGGGGTGCTTTTTAGCGAAATCCACCGCTACTTGAATCGCATCATCAAATGCTAAAACGTCTTCAATATTTGCTTTGGCATCATTAGCATGACCTGCCCAGTCGATTTTCCCGGATTCGGCCATCATGAAAAATCCTTTATCATTATCAAGAACATCAATGCCCTTCCGAACAAAATCTGCCAGAGTTAAATCTCCCGGTTTATTATCCAGTGCATAAGGCATCGCGCCACTATCTTGAGTAACCGGCGTCACTGCATATACTTTCCCGGATTGGCTGTTAAGAGCTAAGATATCTTCTTTGGTTCTCGCTATAGCGTATCCTTTTTCTTCCAAAATCGTATAAGCATCTTTTTGATCATTATTCTTTCCTGTTGCTTGATTGATCGTACCGCCACCAAAGTAGTCGAAGTCTGAATCGGCCATTTGCAGCGCTATGTCATAATAATCATTTCTTGAAGCTACATGTGCGTAATATGCTGCCGGTGTGGCATGATTAATTGTTACTGTTGAGATGATGCCTATCTTCATGCCTTTTTCCGCTTTCAGTCTTTCAGCTATAGTTGAGGGAATATTAGCTCCATCAACACTCTCGGAGGTGTTAGCTGATTTATATCCTACCGGTTTTAACCCAATAGTTCCGCTCCAGGTTTTAAATCCTGATGATAAAGAAGTTGCAGTAGATGCGGAGTCTGGTGCAAAGGATGTTGCATCCTGGGTGGTTTGATATCCTGCGGCCTCAAAATCTTGGAAACTAACTTCTTTTAAAGTAAGTTGGTTATGACTATTGTTCCCTTTATAAATCTGAGCTGAATTCACCTGAACTGCTGCCATACCGTCTCCAATGAACATAAATATGTACTTGGGAGTTTTTGTCGTTTGCGCTGCTGTGCTTGATGACTGTGCCGCTACACTTTGTGGCATTAAGTTCAAATCTTTAAATGGTGAAAATCCTGTGATTAATGATAATATCATTACCAAGCATAGCAAAGCCACCAACGATTTCTTGGGTGATGTTAACCTTTTTAACATGGCGATCCATCCTTCCAATTTATTTTATACCCCCAGTATAGAGGTGAGAGGTTAAAGACAAATTAATTTAAGGTAATTTGATTGTGCTAAAAACGAAAAATTTTAGTCAATTCTGAGGTATTTAAACCTGCTTGAAAGCGCATTGGCCTTTTTGCCCGGGAGCACATTGAAGCTGTTTTCCCGATGTGGAGCTGCTAAAGATGATGAGGTGTTCTTTAAAATTTTTTAATACCTATTGCCATTCGTTTCTACAATATGTAGAATAAAAAACAAGACGTAGAAACGTAGGGGATATCACGATGATCAATATTACAAATGCAGAAATGGAGATTATGCGCATCGTATGGGACAGTGGTGAAAGAGTGACCACCAAGGACATCATGGAAAAGCTGCCCGGCAAAAAAGCAACCACCATCCTGACCCTGGCCGGCCGGCTGATCGACAAAGGAGTGCTGAAATCAGTTAAGCTTGGGCGTTCTCATGCCCATGAGTACTGGGAGGGAATCAGCGAAAAAGACTATCAGAAAATGCAGACCCGGAATTTTATCCGATCAATTCACAAGGGTTCCGCCAAAAGTCTGATCAGCGCCCTGTTTCAGGATGAAGATTTGACGCAAGAGGACATTGAAGAGCTCAGGGATTTTATCGAAAAGCAGGTGAAGCCCCATGATTAAAATGCTGTTTATGACTTCTCTCACCGGCAGCGTCATCAGTCTTTTGCTTATACTGCTTAAAACCAGGCTGGTGCAAAAATTAGGCGGCACCTGGTATTATCATCTATGCCTGCTTTCTCTGGTGCTGTTTGTTGTGCCCATACAAGTCAATGTAGGCGGGCTTTTGCCCCAGCCCGTAATTATCGAGGAAAGAGCGCCCGTGCAGCAGCAAGCCGATCTGACCATCCACACCGCTCCAACCCCAGGGGAAATTGTCCCGGCAGCCGCGGGGCAAACGGCTGGTCAGCGTCATCTGCCAGTTCCGGACGTCGGACAATGGATGTTGGGAATTTGGGCAGCGGGTTTTGTCTTGATGCTTGGCAGATACCTATGGGGCTATTTCAGGTTTAAGACCAAAGTAACCCAGAACAGTCCTATCGGCAAGGCGGAAAATTTGGATGTTGTGGTAAGCAGCTATGTCCACTCTCCCATATTGATTGGTTTTTTCAAGCCTGCAATCGTGATCCCACAGGCGGAAATCAGCCCCTATGATTATCGGTTGGCATTAAAGCATGAATTGACGCACCATAAGCAAAAAGACGCCTGGTGCAAGCTTTTGGCGGTGCTGGTAAACTCCCTGCACTGGT